>Ga0208300_100162_pt1 | contig 69399 bp, 72 predicted proteins | sample 23_taG_FD_184096 | JGI IMG/M metagenome (GOLD analysis project Ga0208300, IMG submission 184096) | Marine viral communities from Cariaco Basin, Caribbean Sea - 23_WHOI_OMZ (SPAdes) (version 2) | ecosystem: Environmental > Aquatic > Marine > Oceanic | place: Caribbean Sea: Cariaco Basin...
GGATCAAGGGGTTTGACCAACTGAAGCTGGTCGTGAATAACGTGCAGTTTCGGGATGGTATAGAGGTGGAAGATCAATCTGACAGGAACGCTGCCTGATGGTCATACACCAGATTTGACAATAACTCCGGGCCGAGGCGGTGCTGTCTAACCAGTATGGCGAAACGGTGATCGAAGCCTGGTTGACGGGCGTGTTGCCCGGGCCTGGGGAGCAGGCGGTTATGTCAGCGATGATTCGCGAGCAGGAATCGGTATCCCGCTAATAACCAGTTGCTCTCAGTCTTCCTCGGCATCCTTCATACGTTCCTGTCGCTCCCATTCCTCTTCCTTGGCGGCGTCGATAATCTCCATCAGTTCATCGACATCGGCAGCTGTGTCATCATGCTGGAAGCAGCCGGTGAGCTTACTGTCCGGGTGAAGGTCCCCGCATTCATAGAGCGCCCAGATCTCCTTGCCATAGTCGGTGGTCAGCAGTTCCGGTGCGAAGCGGCCGAAATACCGGCGCATATTGTCGACGTCGCGCTCAAGCATCCGTTCAGCATTGTTGTTGCCAGAGGCATTTACTGCCTGGGGCAGATCAATGATGACCGGTCCGTCGGGATCGACCAGAGCGTTGAACTCAGACAGATCACCATGAACAAGCCCGGCGCTCAGCATTCGGACCACCTCCCCGATAACCTGGCCGTGAAAGTCCCGGGCCTGCTCGGGAGAAAGGGTAACGTCGCCCAGCCGTGGCGCGGCCTTGCCATCTTTGTCGGCTACCAGCTCCATCAGCAGCACCCCGTCTACAAAGCCCAGTGGCTCTGGAACCCGGACGCCGGCGGCAGCCAGGCGGTAAAGGGCATCGACCTCGGCATTGAGCCAGGCATCTTCCTGCTCTTTCTGGCCATATTTCGTCTTTTTGCTCATGGCCCGGGCCCGCCGGCTGTTCCGAACCTTTCGGCCTTCCTGGTATTCCACTGCCTGCCTGAAGCTTCGCTTTGAGGCTTCCTTGAATACCTTGGCGCAGCGTATCTGGTCGCCGCAACGCACTACATACACCTGAGCTTCCTTGCCGCTCATGAGCTGGTAAAGGACTTCGTCCACCATGCCATCATCAACAAGGGGTTGTAATCTTTTCGGTACTTTCATAAAACCTTTCAGACTGACAGTGAGCGTGCCGACCGTGTTCGTTGATGTGGGGCAAGGCCGGGTATGAGCAGGGCAGGGAAAATGGCCGCTACGGAGCATAGCTTACATGAAAATCTTTCTGTTAATCCGGTTGATTTTGGTTGTTGCCGTTGTGGCGGTGTTGTGGCTCTGGCGCCAGGGCCGCAGTCAACAAGGACGGTTCACCGCACCACAAACACCGAAATAGTACTGTGCCTGACAATGTTGGCACCATTGGAATGGAGGATGTGAAGCCTGTCTCCAGTGCCAGGTGCATGTGACGCCATTACGACCAGGTCGGCACCGGTTTCTTGAATGGCTTCGAGCAGCTTGTCATCCAGCTCAATAGCCGTATCGGCGGACTCCATGACGATGCTGTCGGTATTAATGCCGTGCAATCTTCCCTGTTCCTCAGCGAAGACGCTGAGTTTCTCCGCCAGTTCCTTCGGGTTATGGGCTGCAGCCGAGGGCGTGCTGTTGGTCACCGTCACGTAGCAGAGAGTTGCCTTGTAGTGTTTGGCGATATCGATGGAGGTGTTGAGTGCCTTTACCATTTTATCGGTATGGGCGAGGTCGACCGGAACGAGGATTTTACTGTACATGAGAGTTTTCCTTTTCCGTTTGAGGTTTCAAAGCCACTGATCCTTCACTTTAGACTGGCACCAGACACAGGTGAATGTCAAAAACCCGCAACTAAAGGCCGGGCAAACGAAAAAAGGCAGCCGGAGCTGCCTTTTTCATTACGTGTCGTCTGTTATTCACAGATCAACTCTTTTACAGAGCGACTCTTTACAGAGCGACTACGTTTTCCGCCTGGGGACCTTTCTGGCCCTGGGTAACGGTGAACTCGACCTGCTGGCCTTCAGCCAGAGTCTTGAAACCGCCGCCCTGAATAGCGCTGTAGTGAACAAAAACGTCCGGGCCGCTTTCGCGAGTGATAAAGCCAAAACCTTTTGCTTCGTTGAAAAACTTAACGTTACCGGTAACTGTAGACATAATATACTTTCCTGAATTCAATCTTTTAATGTGCCGTCAGAACATCTTTGTGATGTCTGATCAGCGGTATGCGGAAACAAAAAACTGGCGTGATCAAAAACAGGACGTGCTACTTGTTACAACTCAGAGCGGTCTTATTGATGAAATGCTTTGCTAAATCTTTCCAACGAGGCCCACTGTACTCTTACTGCCGGGAAATGCAAAGCTATTTCTTGTAGGCATAAACCGGGGTGTCGGATTTTCCGGTACCGAGGCTATCCAGCCTGCGCGGCTTGGCAATGGCGAAGCCCTGTGCATAGTCCACCTGAATTTCTTTCAGGGTGTCCATGATTTCCATATCCTCGACGTATTCGGCAATCGTCTGCAGGTCCAGGAAATGACACAGTTCATTGATCGAGCGCACCATGGCGTAGTTTGTCAGGTTTGTAGCCATGTCCCGGACGAAAATGCCATCGATCTTCACGAAATCCACAGGAAGCTTCTGAAGGTAAGCATAAGAGGACAATCCGGTACCGAAGTCATCCAGGGCAAACCGGCAACTGAGGCGCTTCATCTCCCGCATGAAGTCGGAGGCAAAGTGCAGGTTGGCAACGGCTGAGGTTTCGGTCACCTCGAAGCAGAGTTTGTGGGCAAGCTCAGGGTTTGCCCTGAGGTTTGACTCGAGGCCGAGCATGAAGCTGTCATCACTCAACGACGAGCCTGACAGGTTTACGTTCAGGGTAGCGATATCGTCCAGGGTCTCCGGATTGCTGCGCATCCAGGCCATAACCTCTGAAACGACCCACAAGTCGACCCGTGTACTGCGGTGGAACTGTTCCGCTGCCTCGATGTACCCCTGAGGTGAAATCTCCTTGCCGGAGCTGTCCCGGAGCCCCAGCAAGAGCTCGTACATTTTTCCTTCGCCGGTTTCCGGGCCCAGCGGAACAATGGGCTGGGCACGAAGATAAAGACTGCCATCACGGATAGTCCGGTCAATTTCAGTCACCCATTGCGTAGTGCCAATCTGTGATGGGTCACGGGTTTCTCTGGCCAGTTCGATCCGGTTACCGCCCTGCTTCTTGGCAGCCTTGAGAGAGAGGCTCGCCTGGTTGAGGAGATCCCCGGGCGAATTTGCAGCGCCTGTTACTGGCCGGATACTGATGCTCACCGTCGCCTGATATTCCTCCGGACCATGCTGGAAAACCTGCTGTTCGAAGTTTCGCCGGATGGGTTCTGCGAAGTCCAGACAGTCTTCTGTACTGATGTCAGTGATCAGCACGGCGAACTCATTGCCACTTATCCGGCCAACATGTGACTCAGGGAATCGGGACTGGCACTCATCCCGAAGTTTGCCGGCGACGTGTCGCAACAGGGTATCGCCGGCCTCTGCGCCATAGGAGGCGTTGATGACACTGAACTCGTCAATATCCAGAACGATCAGGGCCCCACTACCGTCCTTGGTAAAGGATGGAGGCGTGTTGATCAGCCGCGATACCTGTTTCTCAAAATCATGACGATGCATGCAGCCGGTCAGTGCATCATGGGTGGCCTGAAAATTCAGCTTCCGATAGACGTCTTCAACAATGCTGAAAAGGCTTTGATCAAGGAACGGGATGTCGCCGCCCTCAACCAGCCAGGCTTCCCCCTCGGCAAGTTTCTGAACAAACTCCGGGAACCCGTAACTGACTTCAGTCATGCCTTTGGGCGAGAGGAAGACAAATCTGAGTGAGTCCTCTCCTCCCCACACGAGGCGCATTCGGCGTGTCTCGCCGCTGTCGAGCCAGATTTCGACCCAGTCGCCAACCGAAATACCCTTCGCCCTTGAGACCCATCGACTGTCTTCGAGCTCCGGGGGTATGGTCACGGGCGCCTCATCCGCCTCGCCGTATTCCTCCACCCAGAGGGTATCTGCCTCCACCTGGCCCTGAAGAGTTCCGGATAACTCGTCTATGACCGGGCGGATTCGGGAGACGTCACCGGCCATTTTAAGCTCGCGTTCAATGAACTGCAGCATGACGCTGCTCTCAAGCTCTCTCTCAAACGCCAGCTCACCGGAAGTGCCGGCAGGAGACAGCCACGCGTGCAGTTGTGCCACCACGTCAAACAGTTCTTCGCAGTGGCGGCTTTCCGGCCCTTCCCGAAGAATTGTGAGAACAATCAGCTGTTCCCAGCCGGCCTGAAGAAGACGGATCAGAATCTTCGGAACCTGTTTCCCGCCCAGGAGCGCGTTCAGTCGTTGCCGGGCATCCTTACGTGTCCTGCGCAGGTGCTCCTTCCCCTCCAGGGTTTTGGCCAGTCGTTCCGAGTTCCGGATAAATGACTGATCCTGGCGCTCTACAAGTCGCCTGAGTCGCTGGCTAAGACTTTCCAGCAGGTCGGGATTCGATGACTCGATCTGTGTGAGTTCTTTGACGATATCGGCAACCGTCGCTTCAAGTTTCTTGCTTGACGCCCTTTCGGCAAGACAGATATGCATCAGGTTGTTGATGATGTCCCGGGCCGGATGGTCGTCTGCATTCAGGAAATCCGGTGTTTCTATGAGTGTTTCAAACACCGGTAACCGCAGTTGTTGCAGTTGATGGCGAAGCGAACCCGAAAGCTCTTCGTGAGTCTTCAGCGGTGCAAACAAACGGTCGACCAGATTGGCCTTCTCCACGGCCGTGCGATCCAGCGAGCTCGCCAGGTCGGAGTCTGAATCGGCCAGTTCCCGGAGCAGTCCCGCCATGTCAGGTTCGTCGTCTCGCAGGCGGTCCAGAAGTTCACGGCGCCGGGACCGGAGGTTTTCCGAGAGTTGCGGGTTGGGTTCCTCCCAGTCTGCGAGCTCGGATGTCGGGTTGTCCTCCAGCGCCATCAACTGGAACAGGGAGCGTCCGGCTGATGGCGTCTCCGTTGCTGTTCGCTCAGGTATGTCGGTTTCCGGATGATGGCCGGGTGTGTCCTCGTTGTTTTCCGCCGTCAAACCTGTGTCATTTGAAGCGTATTCCCTCAGCGACCAGTTTGCCGGCAATTCGGTGAGGTCGAGAGCTTCCAGCCCCGCCCGCCGGAAGTCATTGATCATGGACCGGACTGCGGCGGGCCAGACCCTGGCGAGTGCGCTCTCCCAGGCCCGGTAAATGGTGACGCGGTGCTCCCGCGCGATGCCCAGATGATCGACCATATATTGCAGGCAGGCGCACAGCGCCCTGGGCGTCAACGGGTTATTGTCATCGTTGACGTCCTGCCGGAAGATCTGGTTCAGAAACTGGTTAAGCAGGAAGGTCGCGCCGGTGTTTGCCTTGCTGACACCGGTAGCAACAGCCTGCAAATCGAGCCAGTCTTCGAATTCATGCTGTTGCAGCAGATGAAGCTCTTTTGTGTTGGCCCGGGTTTCAGAGGCTGGTTCAAGGGTAGCCTGATTGGCCTGGAACCGGGCCTGGAAGTCCTGGAGCATCCGTTGCTGGCGGCTCTGGAAGATAAAGCGCATATCCTTGAGCCGGGTGATTTCACGCAGCTCGGCCGCTTGTTCGAGGTCGGTTTCAATGCCCTCGAAGGTGCCGTCCATAAACTCCGGAAGTAATTGTTCCAGAAGCCGCCGGCAATGCTGGTGATAGAGCTGTTTCAGTGAAGGGTCCGGCGCCGCTTCGGCCAGCCTGGATCCGCCCTTGAGCTGGAGCAGCAACTCAATGTCGCTGGTTATAGCCGCGGTCAGATCGGTAATCTCAAGTGAAATAGTATTACCCCGGCCGGTGCGGACGGACCCTTTCAAATGGATATGCTGCTTGTCCCGGCCATTCTTGAGAAAGGCGTGCAGGTCCGCCTGAGCGGCTGCCGGCGATGACAATTGGTCAAATACGGCAGGCGAAGAAAAGTGCTTCAGGCCAAGACGAAGCTCTTTGTGGTTCAGGATGACGCTGTCAATGACACAACCGCAAGGAATCAGGCCCGGTGTGACGACAACGGCATCCTTGTTGAGTCTGGATTGTGTGACGCTGGCCCGGGTCATTGACCGCCTTCCTGAGCAGTGAAAGTTGAATCGGTTTTCAGTCTAGCCCTTGGGGCAGTGTAATTTGATCTTCACCAAACGCAAAGTGAATCCACAAAAGCGACACACCTAAAGCCGGAAAGCGCCCTGAATCCACGACCGCATTATAGACTCTTGCTGACTCTCAGCATCAGATCCTTGCCGAGGGTATAGCTTGCAAAGTCCCTGGCGAGATACAGGTTTCCTTGGTAGAGGCCGGTCACATTGCGTGATCTGGTGGGTGTTCCGGCGGAGGTTCCGGGGAAGGAGAATTCCATACCAGGCCTTTTCGGGTTAACTTGTGGTTTTTATGCTCGCCATAATACGAAATTTACATAAGGAGTGCTGTCTTGTCTGAGTTGTCCAGTTACGAGAGTTTTTCGATCGAGGTTAAAGACTTCATTGGCCATGTCCAGTTCAGCCGCCCCGAGGCCCTGAACACCATGAACAAGGCGTTCTGGCTTGAGTTACCCCGCTGCATGCAGGAGATCGAAGCCAACACAGACGCCCGTGTGATCGTCATCTCCTCCACCGGCAAGCACTTCTCCGCCGGCATGGATCTGGGTGTGTTCAGCGACCCCAAAGCCGTACCCATGAATGGCGACCCCGGCCGGATGGCGGAAAACCTGCGCAGGGTGGTGCTGCAGCTGCAGGACACCCTGACTTCCCTGGAGAAAATACGTCTTCCCGTGCTGGCGGCCATCCACGGTGGCTGTATTGGCGGTGCCCTTGATCTGGTTTGTGCCGCTGACAGCCGGTACTGCACGGAAGATGCCTACTTCACCATCAAGGAAACCGGGCTGGGCATGACAGCCGATGTCGGCACTCTCCAGCGCCTGCCAAAACTGATGCCGGAAGGCGTGGTTCGAGAACTGGCCTACACCGGGCGCAGGTTTTCCGCCAGTGAGGCGCGGAATCTGGGCTTCGTGAATTCCGTCTACGCCGACCAGGAAACCATGCTCACGGCAGTTTTGGATATTGCCGGGCAGATCGCCGCCAATTCGCCCCTGGCTGTCACCGGCTGCAAGGAAATGCTCAACTACAGCCGTGACCACAGCGTGGAAGACAGCCTGAAGTACATGGCCACCTGGCAGGCGGGCATGTTCCGGCCGACGGATATGAAGAAATCCTTCCAGGCCAAGGTCCAGAAGCAGGCGCCGCAGTACGACGCCCTGTTTCCGGTGAAGCCATTGTTCGAGCAGTAAATGGCACTGGGAAAACGGCGCAAATCCAGTATTTCCTCAAATGCCGCCCTGTTATTCCAGGGTGGTATCGGTGTGCTGGGGTTGATTGCCATTCTGGTTTTCGGGATTCCGGTGCTGCTCCTTGGTCCGGGCCTGTGGCCGAGCATTTTCTACGGGGCTTTCGGCGCGGCCGGTACCTATGCCGTGTTGCTACTGCTTACGCGGGTGCCAGGGCTGTTTCCGGAGAACCTCGAACGCCAGATGCAGGGGTTGTATGAGTTTGCATCCCGCTATTCCCCGGCTGTGCTGATTCTGCTGTCCCTGCTGGCCGGTATTGGCGAGGAGCTGCTGTTCCGGGGCGCAATCCAGGGCTGGCTGATGGCGCACACCGGTGCAGTGACCTCGGTTCTGGCGGCATCGGTGTTATTCGGGCTGGCGCACTATATATCGTTCACCTATTTTCTGGTTGCAACCGGCCTGGGGCTGATACTGGGTGCGGCCTATGTGTTTTTCGAGAGCCTGGCACTGGTTATGATCTGGCACGCCGTCTACGACATGATTGCCCTGTTTTGCCTGCTTAAGTTTCCGCGCTGGTTTGGCGTTACCATCGTGGACCCCGGCCGGAACTGCCATCACGAGTGATCGACATCCTTCCCACCAGCACTTTCAAAGCTGGCCCGCATCCGTTTGGTCAGCACAATCCGTTTTCGCAGCATGCCGATCTATCGGGCGATTAATCCGTGGTCTTCTTCGGTGTCCATTTGCCTGAGTTGGCGGATCAGCGGGAGTCGAAAGTTCCAGCCGTTTGCAGGGCCTTTGTCAGGCGGTCTATTACGCCGCCGCCGTGGCGCCAGAAGTGCCAGTATAGCTGCACTTCCAGGGTTTGTTCCGGGGCGATGCTCACCAGTCGCCCCGCATCAATTTCCGGGCGCGCCTGCATCTCCGGAATCATCCCGTAGCCCGTGCCGGCCAGTGCCAGTTTTACAAAACCTTCCGAGGAAGGGCAAAGGTGATGGGAAAAGGTACCGTGATACCCGCACTGGGCCAGGAACCTGTGTTGCAGTTGGTCGTTAGGCCCGAAGACGATTGCCGGGGCATTCTTCAGGCTGGTTTCGGTCAGGCCTTTCCCAAAATACCGCTGAACATAGTCCGGGGTTGCCAGTGGCATGTAAGTCATGGTGCTGATCGGTACACAGCGGGCGCCGGCAACCGGTTGAGGGCTGCTACAGACGCAGGCAGCCACATCACCTTCGCGCATCCGTCGCAGGCCAATGTCCTGATCCTCGACCACCAGATCCAGCAGCAGGGTTTCGTCGGTGCAGAAACTGCCTACGGCGGCTGCCCACCAGGTTGCCAGGCTGTCCGCATTCAGTGCAATGCGCAGCCGCGCAGCGGGTTCGGAGAGTGCCGGGATGGATTTTGTGAGGTCTCTTTCCAGGAGCTTCACCTGCTGAACATGGTTAAGCAGGCGTTGTCCGGCCGGGGTGGCCTTGAGCACCGGGCTGCGCACCAAGACCGGTTGCCCGAGCCGGATCTCCAGGGTGCGGATCCGTTGGGAGATAGCGGACTGGCTCAGCCCGAGAGCCAGGCCGGCTCGCTCGAATCCTCCACATTCAATAACCGTCGCCAGCGCTTCCAAAAGCTTGTAATCAATCATAAGTAAAACTGATGCAGCATTATTAATATGAATTTCCAGTATAGAGGTAAACCGGTAACCTTGCGCTATCGATAGAGGAGAAACCAACGTGCTCGAGAGTTACCTGACTGGATTGATTGTCTGCGGCGGCATTATCGTTGCCATCGGAGCGCAGAACGCCTATCTGCTGAGCCAGGCAATCCGCAGGGAGCACCATTGGTGGTCGGCGGGGCTGTGCATGGTGGCCGATGTTACCCTGTTTACCCTGGGTATGTTCGGCATCAGTGCGGCGTTGATGGCAATGCCAGAGGCGTTGGAAATCCTGCGTTGGCTGGGGGTGGCGTTCCTTGGCTGGCTGGCCATCCAGGCATTTGTCCGTGCCGGCCGGGGCAGGGTAGCCCTTGAGGCCGGGGAGGTAACAAAGCGCAGTCTGAAAGCCGTGGTGTTTACCACGCTGGCAGTCACCCTACTGAATCCCCAGGTGTATCTCGACACCTTGCTGCTAATCCCGGCAGTGGGTGCCCAGCAGGAGGATGCCACCACCTTTGTGGCCGGCGCCAGCAGTGCCTCCGTCCTCTGGTTCGGTCTGCTTGCCTGGAGCGGGTCGGCGCTGGCACCGGTGCTTTCACGTCCTGTAGCCTGGCGGATTATCGATGGCGTTATTGGTTTGATGATGGCCAGTATCGCGCTGCATCTTGCAGTTGGTGGTGCGCTGTAGGATTGGAGTTTTCCGAAGCGAATCCCGGAAAGGGCCGTCTGGATTAGTCGAAACGCCGTGCCTGAGTGAGTCGGCCCTTCCAGTAGTAGCCCCTGATCGAGGATTGGCTAACACCGACTGAGGTGGAAGCGTGGATAAATCGGTCCCCACCCATGTAGATGCCCGCGTGCTGTTCCTTGCCGCCGATACGGAAAAACACCACATCACCGGGTTTGATCTCGCCGGGCTGAACCACATCACCGCTGGCCAGCATCTGTGAGGTGGTTCGGGGTAACTGTTTGCCAAGGCCTTCCTGATAAGCGGTGAGAATGAACCCGGAGCAATCGAAGCCGTCGGAAGAGGTACCGCCATACTCATAGGGCACTCCCTTCCCACTGTATTATTCGAACGCGAATATGTCAGGTTACGGTTCGTGTGATTTTGTTGATACGGCGCGTGGGATTTCCCGCCAATCCTTGGCTATCTTTTTCGGGCAGGCCGGAATAGTCTGGGTTCAGACCAATGAGGAGAGTCGCCTATGAGCGAAGGACGCCGCACGGATTCAATATCACCGGATACCCTTGCAGTCATTCTGGAATGCGCCGTTCTGGCCCCTTCCAGTCACAATACCCAACCCTGGCGCTTTGAAATCAGCGGGAACGGCGTATCACTGTTCGCGGACCGGCTGCGGGCGTTGCCGGTGAATGACCCGGATGACAGGGAGCTCACCATCAGTTGTGGTTGTGCCCTGTTCAATCTCCGGATTGCCGCTGCCCACGCCGGGTTTACCACGAATTGCGCACTTCTGTCGGATCCGGAAGATGAGGATCTGCTTGCCACGGTTTCGTTTGAACCCTTGTCTGAAACAGCTGGAACAGAAGATCGGGAAACTACACTGTTCCAGGCGATCACCAGGCGCCGCACCTACCGCAAGCGCTTCGAGCCAAAACAGGTGCCAGCCAGTGTGCTGGATACACTGGCCGAAGCGGCCAGGGTTGAGGGGGCGTGGTTCCAGGTTCTGGAATCTGAGCCGGCCCGCCACCAGGTAGCTGAACTGGTTGCCGAAGGCGATGCTGCCCAGTGGTCCAATCCCAGCTGGCGGCGGGAGCTGGCCGCCTGGATGCATCCGCGCCGAAAAGGCGATGGTCTGACGATGCCGGGCATGGTTGCCCCGGTGGCACAGCTGGTCGTGCGTACCTTCGATATGGGTAACGGTGTCGGTGCCAAAGACCGGCAACTGGCGGATGAATCCCCGGTTATTGCAGCACTGGGAACTTCGGGAGACGGCGAAGAAGACTGGCTGAAAGCAGGGCAGGCACTGGAGCGGGTGCTACTGACCTCCCTCGGTCAGGGGTTGCAGGCCTCCTACCTGAACCAGCCGATTCAGGTGGCGGTACTTCGCCCGAAACTTCAGCACCTTCTGGGTAGCTCAGGCTTTCCCCAGATTCTGCTCAGGCTTGGTTATCCGGCGACGGACCTGCCAGCTGCGCCGAGACGCAATCTGCAGGAAGTTGTTGAAACCCAGGATTCGGGAGAGATCACAGCAAAGCACTATGGCCGGAATTAGCAGTCATGGGAGAAGTCGTTGCCGATCAGTGTGTGGATTTATTCACCACTTTCGGCGGAACGGGTTCGTTTCGCCTGCCGCTAAGAATGCGGTCTGCATCGAGGGAAGCGATGGGCACCCGGGTATCCCTCGGAACGTCGCCACTTAACTGGAGCTCCAGATAGCGAAGGGCGCATACCCGCAGGAACGAAGTGAAGTTTCCGAGGTCGTGGCCCGCATCAATGGACTCGTGATAAAGCCGGGTGATCATCTGGGGCAGGTTCATGCCGTCCCTTTCCGCCAGCTCCGCCAGTACATGCCAGAAGGCGTTTTCCATGCGCACGCTGGTGACCATGCCGTCAATACGCAGGGAGTGAGTCTTGCTGACCCATAGCTCCGGATCGGCATTGATAAAGAGCTTGCACATGGCGGTCTCCCTGTGGTTAACGAGGGGCTGGCATGCCGGCCCCTCGTCATTATTTATCCAGCAACTTGAAGAATTGCGCCAGCCAGTCCGGGTGGGCAGGCCAGGCAGGTGCAGTTACCAGATTAGCATCGGTTACGGCCTGATCAACCTCGATTCCGGCAAAGGTGCCCCCCGCCAGTTCCACTTCCGGCTGACAGGCCGGATAGGCAGAGCATTTGCGGCCCTCAAGCACTCCCGCCGCCGCCAGCAACTGGGCACCATGGCAGATTGCCGCGACCGGCTTGTCGGTTTCGAAGAAGTGGCGAACAAGGTCCAGCACGTCCTTGTTCAGGCGCAGGTATTCCGGAGCACGGCCACCGGGAACCACCAGGGCATCATAATCCGCTGGGTCCAGGCCCTCGAAATCCGCATTCAGGGCAAACCGGTGTCCGGGTTTTTCGGTGTAGGTCTGGTCACCTTCAAAGTCATGGATGGCGGTGGCGACAGTATCACCCGCTTTCTTGTCCGGGCAGATCGCATGAACCGTATGGCCAACGGCCTGAAGTGCCTGGAATGGCACCATGGTTTCGTAATCTTCGGTGAAATCACCGGTAATCATCAGAATCTTCTTTCCGCTCATGGCTGTCTCCTTGTGATTGTCATGCCAGGTAAGAAAACAGTAGCAGCGGCGATGGCGTAGCAGGTATTAACGGACTACTACAGGTTTCACAACTCGCGTATCAGGTCCGGGGTGTTGTGCTTCGGGTTATTGACTTCGGCAGAGACGGTCACCGCTTTCAGTTGGTCGGCAGCCAGGCGACGGGTAACTGTCCGCACCTGCTTCCGATCGGTGATTTCCGGGTTCAGCCAGCCCCTCAGGCAGGTCGGGTCAAGAACCACCGGCTGGCGGTCATGGATGTGCTTCAGGTGTTCGCTCGCGGGCTCTGTGATGATGGCGCAGGCGGTGGTTTCATCTCCCTCTCTGGGTGTCCACAGGCCGGCAAAGAAAATCGCGGGGTACTTTTGAGAATCGGCCGGCGTCACGTAGTGAGGCTCTTTGCCATGCTCTGTTTGCGTCCACTCGTACCAGCCATTGGCCGGAATCAGGCACCGGTGGTGGGCGAACGCCTCCCGGAAGTATTTTGAGGTAGCCACACTTTCCGCCCTGGCATTAATTGGAGCAGGCGCCTTGTCGCCAGCCCAGACCGGGCGGAACCCCCAGTGGGAGTGGGCCATGATCAGGGTGCCGTTCATGCTCATCCGGATCATGGGAATGCCGATGCCCGGGGGAATGTTGTAGCTGGGGTCAAACTGGCCATCCACTTCCATGCTTTCCGGAAAGAACTCGAGGATCAGGGTGTCGGGTGGCGTGTAGAAAGTGAATCGTCCGCACATGATGGTTGATTACCCCGTTTTCGAAGCCCGGTTGTCCGGGATTTGTTAACCTTAGCAGATGCTGAAACTATCCAACGCTGTTGAACTTGCTGACTGGGAAATCGAAATTACCCAGATCCGTGCCCAGGGCGCCGGTGGCCAGAATGTCAATAAAGTGGCTTCCGCCGTGCACCTGCGCTTTGATATTCCTCACTCCACCTTGCCACCGTTCTACAAGGAACGGCTGATGTCGCTCAATGACCAGCGAATCAGCAAGGAAGGTGTGCTGATTATCAAGGCGCAATCCTTTCGTACTCTGGAACTGAACAAGGAGGACGCCCTTGAGCGCCTGAAAGAACTGATCCAGGAAGCGGTGAAACCCCGAAAAGCCCGGCGGCCCACCAAACCGACTCGCTCCTCCCAGCGCAAACGTGTCGACAAGAAAACCAGGAAGGGCAAAACCAAGGCGCTTCGCGGCAAGGTTCAGGTTTGACCTTCCTGGGACTTCCTGTTGTCTAATTCAACCTGTTCAAGAAATGACTTTATGTCCTCAAACGCCTCTTCCGCCTCAGGAAGCAGCGGCACGAAGATTTGCCATACGTGCACCATCCCGGGCCAGGTGCGAAAGGTAACCGGGGAGCCCGCAGCCTTTGCCCGGGAGGCGTACCGCCGGGCGTTATCCAGTAGCATTTCTGTATCGCTGGCCTGAATGAGGGTTGGCGGCAGATTCCGCAGGTCGCCCCTCAGGGGTGACGCCACAGGGCTGGTGGGAGACACCCGGAATGCCGCCAGGGTCGCCCACCAGATTACCGGTAGGGGGATTTTCGATAACCCGCCAAAAGCCGGTCCCAGCAACGGATCGGTACCGATATTGGAGCGATTGCTCGGGGCAGTCAGAGTCAGGTCTGTTGAAGGCGAGAACGCGATCGCAGCATCCGCCTGGCGTAGCCCCGTATCCCGTATCCAGGCAATCAAACTGAGAGTATGGCTGCCGCCGGCGGAGTCTCCGGCGACTACCATGAAATCGGCAGGTTCGGTGCCCTCGGGACCGTGTTTCAGAAGCCAGGTGTAGGCATCCCGGCAGTCCCGGACACCGTCCATAAACCGGTTTTCGGGCATTAGCCGGTAGTCCACGGCAAACACCGCAGCCCTGGTTACCTGTGACAACCGGTCGGTAATTGCCCGATGGCTTCGGGGACTGCCCGCGGCCCAGGCTCCGCCATGGATGTACAGAACGCGGCGACGGGTATCGCAGCCCGGGGCAAGGACCCATTCACCGCGGGGCGATTCGCAGTGGCGGAATTCGGACGCCAGCTCGATCCCCTCACTGAGTCCGTCCATGTGTTTTCGCAGGGCCATCAGCCGCGCCTTGCCGCGCAGACCTTTTGATGATTGCCCCAGCTCGCGAATGCGCCCCAGAACCTCCCGGTTCGCATCGCTGGGTTTGCCCTCCCGGACGGGATATTCGTCCTGGTCAAGATGGGACAGATCCTCAAGGCGGAACAGCAGCAGTGTTGCGGCAATAATAAGCACAATGATGGCAAGAATAATCCAGAGCATGAGCCGTCCATATGTTATTGGCCCCACCAGGCGGGGCGAACTATGCTTTAGAGAGCCTCTGAATAATACTCGCAGATTTGTTCCGGTTCTGCCCGGAACAGTCACAGAAGGAGTCGCGTGTTGCAAATTGCCTATCGGGCGCGAGACATTACCGAGGCACACATTGTCGCTGGCCTGCTGGAAGCCAACGGCATTGAGGCCTTTGTGGGCGGCCACTATCTCCAGGGTGCCATGGGCGAGATCGGCGCGGCCGGTTTCAGCAACGTTCACGTTGATGACGACGATCTCTACCGTGCACGGGAGCTGGTGGCCGAGTATGAGGCCAGCGCTGGCGGAAGTTCCTGTCAGGTTACTGATGACGATTATGACCGCCCCGATCACTACGCCCGCTGGTTCCTGCTGGCCCTGGCCATTGTCGGCCTGCTGCTGTTTCAAATCTACTGAATGATCGGGCTGGCGCCTGCCGGCGTAGCCCCTCTCAAACTGTTCAAACGACAGGAGAAGAAAGCTATGGCAGATCAACCTGTAATGCTGATTACCGGCGCCTCATCGGGCATTGGTGCAGAAACGGCCCGTGCAGCGGCGAAACAGGGGTATCGCCTGGTATTGGCGGCCCGCTCCGAAGACAAACTGAAAGGTCTGCAGCAGGAGCTTGGTGGCGAAGCACAAGTGCTAACGGTGCAATGCGACGTGCAGAATGGCGACGACCAGAAGAATATGGTCGATCACGCCCTTAAGACTTTCGGCCGCATTGATGCCGTCTTCGCCAACGCCGGCCGTGGCGGCGAACCCGGAGGATTCAGCCGGGCTGATCCGGAGGTGTGGAAGGATATGATCCTGACCAATATCTACGGGGTCGGCCTGACCCTTCAGCACTGCCTGCCGGCGCTGCGGGAAAGCAAGGGGCACCTGCTTCTGACCGGCTCTGCAGCCGGTCGTGTTACGATCCCCGGTTCCATGTACAGTGCCACCAAGTGGGCGGTTTCCGCTATCGGCTACGGCGTTCGTGAAGAGCTTCGTGGCTCTGGCATCCGTGTCACGCTCATTGAGCCTGGCATGGTGGATACGCCATTCTTCGACGAGCCGCCGGCTCACGCCCTGAAGCCGGAGGACATTGCCAACGCAGTGATGTACGCCGTGGCGCAACCGGCCCATGTTGATGTGAACGAGATTCTGGTCAGGCCAACGCCCCTGGGTGAGTAAATTCAGACGCTGGGTAAAACGGAGGTTAATATGAGTCAATCGGGACGGGTTGCCCTGATTACCGGCCAGAACTTTGTGGCAGACGGCGTTGTGGTGCGCAGGCTGATCTATGAGGAGTGAAGCCATGCCCCGGCTTTTCTTCGGGCTGGAGGTCCCCGCTGCCATCAGGCAGCGGTTGCTGGAGGTAAAGGCACCGGTCTCAAATGCCAAATGGCAAAGTTCTGAGCAATTGCACATCACCTTGCTGTTCCTGGGGCGCACGGAAGAGCAAAACGTTGCGGCTGTGCGCGCCGCGGCTCGCGATATTCCGGTGGCAGCTTTTGAGCTGGATGTCGTCGGTCTTGGCTGCTTCGGTCAACCTCGCAGCCCGCGAAACCTCTGGGTGGGGGTGCAGCCCGCGGCCCCCGTCGCCGGGCTGCATGATGCGCTCAAAGGCCGAATGGAGAGCCTTGGATTCACAGCGGAGAGCCGGGCATTTCGTCCCCACATCACGCTGGCTAGGTTTAAACGGCCGCCCGGGTCTGTCGGGAACTTGCTGGCGCAGCATGGTGAATCGGTTTTCGGGCAGTTTCCGGTTAACCAGTTCGCGCTGTTTGAAAGCAAACAGGGCTCGGCCGGTTCCATGTACAGCGTGGTCGAACGCTTTCCCCTTCAGGGCTCCGATTAACCGATTTCCCTTGACGAAATCCCGTTAGGCCACCAAAGATGAGGGCAAATCAACGCCTTTTTCGAGGTGTCTATGTGCCCGCCATTTTCCGACCCGGATCAGCGCCTGTACGTCCGCAATGCCACGCTGGCGGATATTCCGGGCATCATTGAGCTCAGTCACCGTGTCTACGAAGGCACCGGTATGTATGGTTACACCAAGGGGCCGCTGACAGGTCAGATCAATACCTTCCCGGACGGCCAGTTCGTTGCCATGCTGGGTGACACCGTGGTGGGTTACTGCGCCACGTTCCGTATTGCCGAAGAAGTGGCGCTGGCGCCCCATGACTGGACCTCCATAACCGGCAATGGTTACGCCTCACGGCATGATCCCGAGGGTGATTGGCTGTACGGCATGGAGGTGTGTGTTGACCCGGAGTGTCGGGGATATCGCATCGGCGAGCGGCTGTACAACGAGCGCAAGCAACTGTGCCAGGCCTTGAACCTGCAGGGTGTGGTATTTGCCGGGCGCCTGCCAAGCCTGCGCCAGCGCCTGAAAAAGTTCGGTAGTGTCGAGGCCTACGTCGAGGCCATCAAGGGTAAGGAGCAGAAGGATCCGGTGCTGTCCTTTCAGCTCCATCAGGGCTTCGAAGTGCACGACATCATTCCCCATTATCTGGACGCTGACCACGATTCCATGGGCTACGGCATTCACCTGGTCTGGCGCAATCCGAAAGTACCGCAGATCGAAAACAGCGAGCGGCGCAAACGTTATGGCCACCGAATGCGGGATACCGTGCGTATTGGCACGGTTCAGTATCAGCAACGGCCGGTGGGATCATTTGACGAATTCAGCGAGATTGTCCGTTATTTCGTCGATGTTGTATCCACCTACAAGGGCGATTTTGTGGTGTTTCCCGAACTGTTTACTCTCCAGTTGCTATCGATTGAGGCCCGCAAGGGCAGCCCGGCGGAAACCTTTGCGGCGGTCAGCCATTACGCAGAGCGCTACCGGGAACTGATGCGGGACCTGGCCCTGCGGTACAACATCAACATTGTGGCCGGCTCCACTCCGGTGCGTGAGGAAGACGGCACCATTCGGAACATGGCCCATGTGTTCCTCAGGGATGGCCAGGTTTTTACCCAGCCCAAGATTCACCCGACCCCGAACGAGGCCTTCTGGTGGAACGTGCAGGGTGGCAACCGGGTCAGCGCCATCGAGACCGACTGCGGCACCATCGGAGTTCTGATCTGTTATGACGCGGAGTTTCCGGAACTGACCCGCCATCTGGTGGATCAGGGCGTTCATATCATCTTTGTGCCCTTCTGTACCGACGAACGCCAGAGCTACCTGAGGGTGCGTTACTGCTGTCAGGCCAGGGCGGTGGAAAACCAGGTGTACGTGGTGATGTCCGGTAACGTTGGCAACCTGCCCAAGGTGCCGAATATGGAAATCCAGTATGGCCAGAGCTGTATTCTTACCCCCTGTGATTTTCCGTTTGCCCGGGACGGTATCGCCGCAGACACGGAACCCAATGTTGAAACAGTGGCCTTCGCCGATCTCCGACCGGAGGTGCTGATCATGGCCCGCAACAGTGGAACCGTGAAAAATCTTCAGGATCGTCGTCACGACCTCTACAGCGTGACCTGGCGTGGTGAGTAGACCGAGTAGACAGGAGTGTCGTTTTGCACGCTGAAGGGTCTGGAAAGCCGAGCCGCAGGATCCGGCGGGTCCGTCTGGTCGGCTGGATCGCGTTGGCCTTGCCAGCCGTTGCCGCGGGCTGGTCGCTGGTGGTCGGGCAGGGAAAGGTCGGCATGGCGTTGCCGGATATCCACCATGGCGGCTGGGAAGTGACAGGGAGTCAGGCCGATGTCATGCCCTCGGTCAACGCCAGTGGTGGGTCGGCGGTTATCCAGTTCACCCCCCCATCCCTGGTTCGTACCGAACGGCTGGCGTACACCGGTTCGGAGCAGCCCCTGCTGCTACAGGATCTGCGAACCGATATCAGCAATGTCACGCTTACGCTCGATTATGGTGCATCGGGTGCCTGGACCGAGCGGATCGCCATCAAAGGCGAGGTGAAGGTCGAGGCAACCCGGATTGAACACCCATTCATGGTGCCGCAGGCATGGAGTTTCCAGGGCAGGGTGCAGGGCCGTCTGGCTGACCTCCGGATTCAGGGCACGCTTTCATCCAGCGCGGGGCTGAAGGCCGACCTCACGATTCAGCTCAATCCGGGTGGCGGGGTCTCGGTTTTGGTCGATTCCGTTATCGAGGGGCAACAGGGGGTTCGCGCCCTGGCCGGAACTTTTGCCGGCTGGCCGGAGCTGCTGGCAGTGGATTCAGGCAGTGCCGGGGCGTCGGCACAGGTTCGTCTGAGCCCGGATGGTGAACTGGAAGCGAGCGGCAGCTCCAACCTGGAGAATGTCACCGGGGTGTTCAACCGAACCGCTTTCTCCGGGCTGAGCGGACGGGTATTTGCCTCCCTGGTTGATGACCGGTTGACCGCCGGGTTCCGGGATCTCACCGTTGAGCAGGTGAATCCTGGTATCCCGGTAACCTCCATTCGCTTTACCGGTGACTACATTGCGCCAGTTACCAATAGGCTGGAAGGCCAGTTGGAGGTACAGCAGGCGAGGGCCCGGTTCCTCGGGGGGGCACTCCGAATACCTCCGGGCGTCTATGATCTGGAAGACAGCCCTGGCGGGATACCCGTGGAGGTTCAGGATATTTCTCTGGACAGATTGATGAAGGCTTACCCTGCAGAAGGCCTTGAGGGCAGTGGTTTGCTCAGTGGCCGTATTCCCATAGGCTTCAGTAGCGACGGTGTTCAGGTGGCGAAAGGTCGCATTTCAGCGCAGGCGCCGGGCGGTCGGTTGCGGCTGCCCGGCGAGAAACTGCAGGCCATGCTGGGTGGCAACCAGGCCATGGATGTGGTCGTTCAAGCCTTGCAAAACTTTCACTATTCGGTGCTGGACAGCACGATAGACTACGATGAAAGGGGAAAGTTGACGCTGGACCTTCGCCTCGAGGGAAAGAATCCGGAACTCAGGGGTGGGCAGCCGGTTGTACTTAACGTGAACCTTGAGGAAGACATTCCCGCGCTGCTGACCAGCCTGCAGTTGAGTGGCAGGGTAAACGAAGCCGTTACAGAACGGGTCCGGAAGCTGTTGCAAGAGTCCGGCAAGAGGGCAATGCCATGAAAAAATCGTTGCGGCCAACAGGGTCGGTTTTGGCAAGAGGACTGATGATATTGACGTTGCCGCTGGCAATGATTGCCTGCACGCCAACGGTGCAGATGGCGGCACCCAAAGAACCGATTACGGTGAACCTGAACGTGAAAATCGAGCACGAAATCTACATAAAAGTAGACAAGGAAGTGGATGACCTGTTCAGCGAAAAAGGGTTGTTCTGACCGAGTCCGGATAGCTTAAGGGGTTGAAGATGAAGCGATTCATACAGATGTGTGCCTTGGTTCTGGCAGTTGGTGTCAGTCTGTCCGTGTTCGCCATGGGGCTGGATGAGGCCAAACAGAAACTGGATACCGTCAAGCAGCAGGGGCTGGTTGGAGAAACACCGACGGGCTACCTGGAGGTGGTTCGTGCCGAAGGCCAGGCCAGGGAGGTGGTTGAGGCGATCAACAGTGCCCGCCGGGATGAGTACAAGCGCATTGCCGAGAAGCACAGCATCCCGGTCACCCAGGTTGAAACGGTTGCCGGGAAGAAGGCCATCGATAAAACGCCGGATGGCCAGTACATTCAGGTTAATGGCAAGTGGGTGAAAAAGTAGCCTTGCGCTCTGAGTGCCGGGCCAGAATTACCGTTTAACACTCTTTTGCCGGGGCTTTCCGGCCTTGGGGCGCTTGCCCGATGCAGGCTTCTTGCCGGGGGCGGGCTTACCTTTCGGTCCCGGCCTTTGGGAGCCGCCGGGACCGCCCGGTTTGGCTTTGGGACGCTGCTTCGGCTTTGCAGCAGGCTTCTTTTTCGCAGGTTTTCCGGGCTGGGGCGGGGCCTCTGAGGCGGAGTCCCGGATGGCATCAAACAGGCCGGCCAGTTCTTTCTCGGTCAGATCGCGCCACTGGCCCACAGCCAGCCCCTTCAGGCTGACGTTCATGATCCGGATGCGCTCCAGCCTGGTTACCTCATAACCGAAGTGTTCGCACATGCGGCGAATCTGGCGGTTGAGGCCCTGAACCAGGGTAATGCGGAATACGAACCGGGATTCACCGGACACCTGGCACTTTTTTGTGACAGTTCCCAGGATCGGCACCCCGTTGGCCATACCCTCAACGAACTCCCGGGTCACCGGCTTGTCGACCGTAACCAGGTATTCCTTTTCATGGTTGTTTCCGGCCCGCAGGATCTTGTTGACCAGATCACCATTGCTGGTCATGAAGATCAGCCCCTGGGAGTCCTTGTCCAGCCGCCCGATCGGAAAGATGCGTTCGCTGTGGCCGACAAACCGCTGAATGTTGTGTTTCTCGGCGCTGTCGGTGGTGCTGACGATGCCCACGGGCTTGTTCAGGGCAATAAAGACCAGATCCTCTTCGGACCGCGGTTCAATCACCTGGCCATTAACCCTGACCGTATCCCCGGCCAGCACCTGATCCCCTACCGTGGCACGCGTGCCATTGATGTATACGTTGCCCTGATCAATATAACGATCGGCTTCCCTGCGGGAGCACATGCCGCTTTCGCTGATGTATTTATTGAGACGGGTGGACTTGCCAGTGGTCATCGGTTTTCCGGTTGCCGGTTGGAATGGGAGGCATCATATCAGGCTGGAACACGGGTCGCAGCAGGGGGTGGTTCTTTCAGGGCGTCTCTGCCATTCTTTGCGGCGCTACCCATAAATCCAACATATTCAGAGCCGCCATGGAAAAGACACGCATAACCATCGTTGCTGTAACCTGCATTGCCCTGTTCTTTCTCGCCAACTATCTGTTCCGGTACCTGATCGGATTTACGGGTTTGATTGCCTCCCTGGTGATTGCAGCACTGATTGCGGTCTACATGAGCTTTTCAGTGGCGCGCACCCTGGAGCGGCTGCCTATGGCCGGGGAGCGTTCACGGGCTCTGTGGCTTTATGGCGGTTTTCTGGGTGCGCTGTTTCTTGCTTTCGGCGCCTGGATGTTCCTTGATGGAGGAATGGATGCAGTAACCCTCGCCACACTGTTTCTTCACTATCTGCCGTATCCGGCACTCGCCCATGTGCTGATGTCGGATAAAGCGGTCAGCGTTTTTCTGAAGAAGGAGCGCCCCAGTGACTAAAATGTTATAGTATAACGTTTTAAACTCTGACTGAAGCCCGGTCGCGGCTCGATCCGGGGTAGTGGCATGAATCTTTGTCCGGTTTGTGAGCAGGGCAGCCTTGTGGAATTCCGGGTGGTGAAGACCCGGCGGTATCTCCGCTGCCCGGTATGCGAGGCAACGGTGATGGATGAGTCGTGCCGGCTTTCTCCTGATCAGGAGCGGGATATCTACCGACTGCACGATAACGACCCGTCTGATCCGGGCTATCGTAAATTTCTTTCAAAGCTGGCAGACCCTCTGCTGAAGCGCCTGCCACCGGGCGCCACCGGGCTGGACTTCGGCTGTGGGCCCGGCCCGGCCCTGGCAAGGATGCTGGAGGCCGAGGGCATGGTTGTCAGCCTCTATGATCCCTGCTTTTACCCCTCGCAAACAGCCTTGTCCCGTACCTATGACTTCATAACCTGTACCGAGGTGGTGGAGCATCTGTACGAGCCGGCGGAGGTGTTCCGGCAACTCGATCAATTGCTCAATCCGGGTGGCTGGCTGGGGGTGATGACCTGTTTCCAGACCGATGACTACCGGTTCGACAACTGGCATTATCGCCGCGACCCCACCCATGTTGTGTTCTACCGTGAGTCCACCCTGGCATTGCTGGCTGAAAAATTTGGCTGGGTTATGGAGATCCCGAGAAAGGACGTGGTGCTTTTCAGGAGGGGCAGCCAGACGGGACGCTAGGGCGCTTCCCGGGGACACTCCGGCAATGTCGGGCAGTCTTTCGGTGCCGTTACCGGGTTTGATCGGAGCAATATTGAATTGCCAAAGCGTTCCGGTGCCAGGGCAGCGGCGCAGCGGGCGGCCTTGGTGGCGGTTACCGGGCAACTTGTCTCTTCCAGGGCAAAGGCGAGGTTGTTCCAGCCTCCGGCGAACTCCGGGAAACGGTTAACCGTGCGGAGGAAATACCCTGCCGCCTCGGTATGCCTGCCCATCTGCCAGGCCAGATTGCCTCTGGCCATGATGGCGGCTGGTTGGTCAGGCCAGGTGGTTTGTGCAGTCTTGTACGCAATCGCCGCGGCAGTGGTTCGCCCGGTTGTCTCCAGATCGTGGGCTGACTGGAGAAACCGCAGTGGTTTCGCGGTTGCCGGAACCTGATCGGGAGGCAGAATCACCACAGACCAGTTGTCGGCCCGCCCCCAGGTGTTGGTAAACACTTCCAGGGCCACGCGCTGGCGTTCGCGAGTATCGGTATGAAGAATCAGATCCCTTTGCTCCGCGTCGTAACCGATCACAACCGCGAAGTGCCACTGGGGCCACCAGTCAAATCTCAGATTCTGCATAACCAGCACCGGGTTACCCGCCGCCAGTTCTGCCAGCATGCTCTCAAGCCCGCCGTCCAGCGGATAGACCGGCATCCCGTGGGACCGGGCACCGGCGACCATCTCAACCTGCAGGGAACCTTCCCGGCCGGGGATGTAAACCAGTTCTTTGAGAACTTCCGGATCGGTCGTAAGACCCTGGCTGTTCAGCATCATGGCCAGTGAGGCCGGACCGCATTGGTACTTTTCCTGAGGAAAAAACGGGACACCCTCCAGAATCACCTGATCTGGCAGAGAAGGGCGGTCTGTTCCGGTGTCCGGGCCCGGCCATTTCGGGGCGCTGGCGCAACCGGCCAGGAGGCCGACCAGTAAAAACAGGGTCAGCCTGACTGACGCGGCCCTCTTCAGTTGCAAAATGACTGCCACGGACCGACGCTATCGGATGCAGTTCACGAATGGAAAGATGTTAGTGGCGCACAACATATCGGTGATAATGAAGACCAGCAGAAACAGCACAATAATGCCAACCACACCCTGACCCGCAGGAGCTTCGGCAAGCTGACGTTCAAAATCCGCCAGTTCCGCCGGCGTGAGGTTCTGAATACGTTCCTTGACCTGGTCCTGGCTTACGCCCAGATCTGCCAGTTTGTCCTGGACTTTCTGATTCTCAAGCATATCGACCAGCTGTTGTCTGTCCAGCTGGACCTGTTGTTCGCCAATCATCTCGCCGGTTCCTACCATCCCGGCGGTCGCGGTGGCCGACCAGGCAGAGCCAAGGGCCATCATCATGGCCATAAAAAAAGAAACATACCTCAGGTGCTTGCGAATTCCTGACATGGTTCACTCCTGTTTATTGGTTACTTCAAGTTTCCGTTCAGGCCAATGCAGTATAGCTGACCGGGTGAGCATGGGGCTTGTCCCTCATGTTCAGAAGGTCGACAGGCCGGTCGCTTCCATAATCCGGTAACGCCAGTAGCGCAGCGTTGATTCGTCGGCCCAGCGCTCATAAGGCAGGCTCATAACCGGCTCGTCGCCGGGGCCTTTGTGCCATTGCTGGTCGAAGAACGCTCTTGCTTTCATGGCAACCGAAGACTGGGCCGCAACCGAGATCCACAGGTCGGTTTCCAGGTTCAGGTCATCCAGATTGCGGCGGGTAAAATTGGCGGACCCCAGCAATATCCCGGTTGTCCCGCTCGCCTTCGCCAACATCAACAGCTTACTGTGGCATTGCTCACCCCGGGTATTACACCAACGTACAGGAATACCTGCCCGGACCAGTTCCATGGCCACCTGCCGGTTGGGAATACCACTTTTCTGAAGACCAAAGGCCTCGTTGTTGGCATCAAGCAAAATCCGAAGCTGTGCGCCACGTTCCGAGGCCCTGATCAGCGCCCCGACAATCCGCCGGTGTGACAGGTAGAACATCGCCAGATCCAGCTGGTCTCCGTCCGCGGCCCCGCGAATCATTTCCAAAGCCTGGTCGAGTATGGCCGATTCGGTCAGTACCGCCACTTTGTCCGTTTGACCTGCTCCGGATTCAGGCGCTTCTTCAACCCGGCTGATCCAGTCACCAAGGGATTCTGTGTCGGCACCAGACATGGCCAGCACTGCCCGTTCACTTCGCAACACATCGGCCACGGCGGGCCCTTTGAAGCTCAGCCCGACGTTGCTGTGGCGGCTGCTGCCGTCATGGGGGTTGGCTGAGGTTACAAGGGCCCTCAACGAGCCGGCTTCATCCACCACCACAAGTTTGCGGTGATTGGCCTTGAAGTTCAGCAGCGAAAGGTAGCTTCGAATGGTAACCGGGGTTTTGCCCAGGGCATTGTCGAGCCAGCCGCCGTCCGGGTTGTTACCGAACCACTGACAACAAAGCCGCCAGATTGCAGACCAGGTGGGGTTGCTGTCCCTGAGGCAAGGGTTTGTGGGTGTGGTAGAGCCCGATTCCAGTCAGCGCGAGCAGTAACAGGGGTAAAAGCAGCTTCAGTGTCATACCGGTAATTCCATCATCCTTGAGTGAAAAGACGAAATTACCATACGTGACCTTCCTCTCAGGTAAACAAACACTTACAAAAAACACCCCTGTCGTTGTATCGCCCGACACCAACGCTTTCTAAACTAGGCAGATCAATCATTTATAACAAAGTTGCCTGTGAACGCCATCATTTCATTCATGCCGCGCCTGTTCAGTCTGCGGGCCGTTGTTCTTTTGGCTGCCGTGGTGTTTGCCCTGGCCGGAGACCAGCTGGCGCTTGTTGGCTGGGCCGATAGGGTGCTGTTCAGCATTCTCGGGGTGCCAGAGGGTGCCAGAGGGTGCCAGCCCCACCACCATTGTGTCACAGGGCAGTCTTCATAACGCGCTGGCTGACCGGGGGTTGGCGGAGCCTCTGTGGGCGGATGGTACGGTTACTGCCGGGCTGGCCGTTACGGCACTCTTTCTGACGCTTGCTGTCCCGGTGATGGGCGCCGCCGTTTCCCTGCCTGTCACTCTTCTGCTTGGCGGTTCCCTGGTGGTTTTACAGGCGGCGCTGATGTTTTATCGCAATGCCTGGGTGCCCCTGGGGGAAGTGCTGACCTTGCTGGTGGTCGGTTTTGTGGTGATGCTGTTCTGGCTTCAGCCCCACAATCGCATCCGCGCACTGACAGACAGCGTTCGCGAAGCCCGCCTCCGGTTGGCCGGACTGCTCCTGCAGCAGGGCCACACCGACGATGCCCTTGAGGCACTCAATCACTGCCCGCCCTGCGAGGGGGCTCTGGCGCTGCGTTACGACATCGCCATCCATCAGGAACGCAAGCGCCAGTATGAGAAAGCTGTAAACACTTACCGCAGCATCCGGGAGCGCAGGAAGAATTTCCGGGATACCGCCGCTCGCCTGGCGGCACTGGAGAAATTGTCGCCGGATGCCTCAGTGGTGCAAACCGGCAGCTTCGACAACAACCGCACCCTGTTGATGCCGGAACCCACGGTGAGTCGGCCGACCTTGGGGCGCTATGAAATCGAGCGAGAGATCGGCCGGGGTGCCATGGGCGTGGTCTATCTCGGCAAGGATCCGAAAATTGCCCGCACCGTTGCCATCAAGACCCTGAGCTATCAGGCGTTTGATGATGCCCTGCTTCAGGATCTGAAGGAACGTTTCTTCCGGGAAGCCGAAGCGGCGGGTCGTCTGAGCCACCCGGCCATCGTAACGGTGTATGATGTTGGGGAGGAGGCAGACCTTGCCTATATTGCCATGGATTACGCCAGGGGCCGGCCGCTCAGTGAATTCGGCAAGCCCGGGAGGTTGCTGCCGTTGCCCCGGGTACTGGATATTATTGCCCGGGTTGCAGATGCCCTGGCCTATGCCCATAGCCAGAAAATTGTCCATCGGGACGTCAAGCCGGGGAACATCATTTTCAACCCGGATACCGGCGACATAAAGATTACCGACTTTGGCATCGCCAAAATTTCCGACGACTCGCGGACCCGCACCGGCGCCGTTATGGGTAGCCCGCTCTACATGTCCCCGGAGCAGCTCAAGGGCCAGAAGGTAACTGGCGCTTCTGATATCTACAGTCTGGGGGTCACACTGTACAAACTGGTGAGCGGTGAAACGCCGTATCAGGGCGATACCCTGGCCAACCTGACTTACCAGATCCTCAACAAACGCCCGCGCAGTGTCCGGGAATTCAATGCCGGGTTGCCCAATGGGGTGGTTCGGTTGATCAACAAGGCCATCCAGCGCGAGCCGGATAAACGCTTTGCCAGCGCCGCCACCATGGCCGAGGCCGTGCGGCGCCTGGCAGTGCGGGAAGCGGGCCAGGAGGTGTCCTGATGAGATATCGCATTGCAGGCCAGAGTCACCGGGGTGCAGTCAGGAAATCGAACCAGGATGTGGTGGACTGGCGGGAAAACGATTGCGGTGATCAGGCGCTGCTGGTGGTTGCCGACGGTATGGGCGGCTACCAGGGCGGCGAGATTGCCAGTCGCCTGGCGGTTGACGCTGTTGTGGAAGCCCTTGAGCCGGAAATCTCCGGGCCGTCGCGCGGCAAAACCGGCAGCTCAGTCAGGGAAAGCCTGGAGCGTGCTTTCGCACTGGCCAATGAACGGATACTGAGCCAGCGTTCCGAAGATCCGAGGCTCGATAAAATGGGCACAACCCTGGTGGTGGCCTGGGCAATCGACAACAAGGCACACATTGCCCACATGGGCGATTCCCGGTGTTACTGCCTGCGCGGCGGCCAGGCGGTCTGCCTGACCCGGGACGATACCGTGGTCCAGAACATGCTGGAAGATGGCAGCATTACCGAGGCCGACGTTCCCAATGTACCTTTTAGAAATGTACTTACCCGTGCGGTGGGTACAGTTGAGCAGGTGCAGCCCAGTTACCGGGTTGAGTCTTTGGAAAAAGGTGATGTGCTGTTGCTGTGTTCCGACGGGTTGACCCATTCTGTCCCGGAAGCACAGTGGCTTGAGATTTTGAGGGACAGTGACGGCATGGAGCGCAGGGTTCAGGCTCTTGTTGAAGCCGGCCTGGCAAACGAGGCCGGCGATAACGTGTCTGTGGTATTACTGACGTTGGAGTATTGAGGAAACTGACATGGCTTCGCTTTCGCAACTGGTGGACAACGTGGTGGTCAACACCTTTGAACTCGGGCAGCCGGAAACCCGCCTTGGCCGCCGCCCGGATAGTGACATCCGGATTGATGAAATCTCGGTGAGTGGCCAGCACGCGCTGATTGAAGCGGTACCCAATGCCTATCTCGAAGACGCCGTGGATTACTACATCACCGACAGCAACAGCACCAATGGTACCTTTGTCAACGAATTGCGGATTGAGGGCCGGCAGCGGCTGAACAGTAACGATAGGGTGCGTATCGGCTGGAATGAGTTCCGCTTCATTGATGAAGAAGAGCAGGCGATGGAAAAGACGGCCTATATCCTCGACTGACGGAAAATGCCGGCCCGGATATTACCGGGCTCGTTCGATAACCAGCCTTGAAAAACGAGGGAGAAGCGAGGACGCGTCCGGAGCGGGCTTGACACCGACAATCAGTGCTTGCGCATCAAGCCCTTCCCGGGTCAGGTCCGGCGCCTGTACTTCCAGGTAGGCTCTCATGACGGTATCTGTGAACTCTGGATGGAACTGCACACCCCAGGCGCAGGGGCCAATTCTGAACGCCTGGTTAGGCTCGAAACCGTTGCGTCCCAGCAGCACCGCGCCGGCGGGCAAGCGCAGTACCGACTGCCGGTGCGTCAACTGGGCCGGGAAAATCGCCGGCAGTCCCCGGAACAGCGCATCTGAGTCGGCTTCGGGAAGCAGTTCAACCTGATGGGTGCCGGTCTCCCGGCCTTTCGGGTGATACCCCACTTCGCCGCCCAAGGCATGGGCCAGCAGCTGATGCCCGTAGCAGACTCCGAGTACCGGGATTTCACCGGCAACCGCCCGTGCCAGCCAGGCCCCGGTATTTTCGCTCCAATCGGCCCGGTCACTCACCATGGCGGAGGAACCTGTCACCACAATGCCATCCCAGTCTTCAGGGCTTCCGGGTAGCTCGCCGGCTTCCACATTGGTGACAGTAATATCCAGCTCCGGTGACAGTCCGCGCAGGAACCAGTCGTCGAAATCACCGAATTGCACCAGGAGGCCAGGGTAGGTACTGCCTGTTTTCAGGACCACCACCCGCGCCTTGCGGTTCGGGGAAGGGGTCTGCTGCACGGTGCGGTTTTCCGGCATGGCGTGAGCCTCTGGCTTACTGGTCCGGCAGCTCGGCGTTGTGGAATACATTCTGCACATCGTCCAGTTCGTTCAGCATATCCAGGAATTTTTCGAACATGGGGATGTCATCGCCTTCCACCGGTGTGGTGGTCTTGGGCAGGAACTGGATTTCGTCCACCTCAAAGTCGATGCCTTCGATTGCGTCTACCAAAGCCTGACGCGCCTTGGCATATTCCGTGTTTGGCGTGAAAACCGTAATCAGGCCGTCCTCGTTTTCAATGTCGGTCACGTCGACGTCCGCTTCCATCAGTGCTTCCAGAACGGCTTCCTCATCATCGCTCTTGAACGCAAAAATGGCACTGTGATCAAACATGTGGGCAACGGTGCCCGGGGTGCCGATCTTGCACTTGGTCTTGGTGAAGGCCAGGCGCACGTCGCCAAAGGTGCGGTTAGGGTTGTCAGTCAGGCAGTCCACAATCACCATGCAGTTGCCCGGTCCGTAGCCTTCGTAGCGGGCAGGGGAGTAGTCTTCACCAGCGCCACCCCGGGCCTTCTCAATTGCCTTCTCAATAACGTGGGAGGGTACCTGGTCTTTCTTTGCACGGTCGATCAGGCCACGAAGTGACAGGTTGCCATCCGGGTCTGTGCCGCCGGATTTGGCGCTCATGTAAATCTCGCGTCCGTACTTGCTGTAGACCTTGGTTTTTGCCGCAGCCGTCTTGGCCATGGACTCTTTACGGTTCTGGTAGGCTCTGCCCATATGCGCTGCCTCTTGGTTCTCTGGAAAAGGCCGGATTTTACTCAACATTGCCGGCTGGTGACAGGGTTATTTCGATTCGGGCAGAGACTCCGTTTCAGGTTAAACGCGATCAACCGGCCTGCGATAATTGTCGCGGGTCGATTCCCTGACATCCCTCAAGTGACGATTTGGTGTCGCCAGCCTTCAGGCCAACCGGGGTACCCGTTTGATTCCGCGCCGAATGCCCTGTTCAAGGGCCGTACTCACCACTTTTCCGGTAAACGGCACAATGTCGTCAAAAGAGATGGTGTAGTTCACCCGGGTCTTGCCGTCCGGTGTGTCCTCAAACCGGATCCGCCCCAGGTGATTCCGGATCGGGCTCATGCTGGTGATGGTGTACTCAATCAATGAATCCGGTTCGAAATTGGTGACTGTCTCCTCCACGCCTACCGGCCCGATGCCAATCTTGCGGACCGAACCGATGCCATTGGGGTCAGCCTGGTGGCTGTCCCTGATGCGTTTGGCCGGCGCTCCCAGGAGTTTGCCAAAACGATGGTGATCGGCAAACAGGGCAAACACCTTTCTTCGGGGCAGGTCGAAGGTTTCGTCAATCTCAATCCTGTACATGGCCATGGGCTCACTCTTTCCATTCATTTATCGGCCAAGACTAACCCTTTGGCTTCTGCAACAAAAGTCGTAGCAGGCGGCAGGTTTCAATCTGGCCCGGAGTGCCCGGTCAGTGCCGCGCGGTATGCCGGTAATCCCGGGGTGACTGGCCCATAACCTTTTTGAAAAGCCGGGAAAAATAATAGGCGTCGTCGTACCCGAGGCGCCGGCTGATGTCGGCAAAGCTCAGGCTGCTGGTGTCCAGCATCTGGCAGGCCCGTTCCACTTTCAGGTGCAGGAAGTGCCGGATAGGGGAGGTGCCGGTCTGCTCCCGGTAACGGGTGGCGAAATGGGCCGGGGACAGGCCGGCAAGGTCTGCAAGCTGCTCCAGGCTGATGCGTTCGTCCAGGTGTTCACGCATATAGTTGTGGATGGTTTCCAGTTCCGCCTGCCGCTCATGACCGGTCTCATCCGCGTTGATTGGGACTGCTGCCATTAGTTGCCGGAGCCGGTTGGCGGCGTGGATCAGCCCGCGAGCCCGGAAACCGGTCTGGCGTACCGATAACAGGCCGTTAAAGTCCACCAGCAGGCGTGGCTGGCGCCCCAGGTGGCGAATGCGGGTTGGGCCGTCAAACCCCATGTAATGGCGGAAATCCTCCGCCAGTGGCCCCGTGTAATGAACCCAGTGAATGGTCCAGGGATTGTCTGGATCAGCGGTATAGCGGTGGCTGGCTCCCGCCGGCAGAAGCAGCAGGTCACCGGCTTCCACGGTGTAGGGCTCGCCCCGGACATTCAGGAACGCCTTGCCTTCGGTGCAGTAAATCAAAAGATTGTCGTGGTGGTGTTCCCGGTGCATGTGATGGCCCATGGCCCGGCGGTAGTGGCCGAAGGCCAGGGGGTATAGGTCCCGGGTAAGTGGGTGGCTGGCCAGGAGCCGGATGATTGGCTCAGGTACCACATATCGAATGCTGTCTTTGGGCACCGGCCACTGCGAGGTTTGAGTCATGTCTGGTGTCGCCTGGATTTCATATATCGAAATATAGTCCATTACGGGCGAAATTTAGTCAATCGCCCTCTCACCGTACCCGTGCTAGTCTTTGGTTAAACGTGGTCGGAACCCAACGGGTTTCGGCTGGCTTCCCGCACAACAACAAACAGGGATATCAACATGAAAAATGTGCCGCTGTATCTCGCAGGTGAATTCGTCCAGAGCAACACCAGTGACTGGATCGACGTCACCGACCCTGCGACCAACGAAGTGATCGCCAAGGCGCCGTGCACCACCGATGCGGAAATGCGCAAGGCCATCGAAAGCGCCGGTGAAATGTTCAAGACCTGGAAAGAAGTGCCAGTCTCCGAGCGTGCCCGGGTCATGCTGCGTTATCAGGCCCTGCTGAAAGAACATCATGACGAGATCGCCGAAATCCTCTCCAAGGAAACCGGCAAGACTTTTGATGATGCCAAGGGCGATGTCTGGCGTGGTATCGAAGTGGTTGAACACGCCGCCAACGTCGCCTCCCTGATGATGGGCGAGACCGTTGAAAACGTGGCCCGTGAAGTGGATACCCATTCCTGGATCCAGCCGCTGGGTGTTTGTGCGGGTATTACCCCGTTCAACTTCCCGGCCATGATCCCGCTGTGGATGTTCCCGATGGCCATTGCCTGCGGTAATACCTTCATCCTGAAACCGTCCGAACAGGACCCCCTGACTCCCATGCGCCTTGCCGAGCTGTTTGAAGAAGCCGGCGCGCCCAAGGGTGTTCTGCAGGTGGTTCACGGTGGCAAGGAGCAGGTAGACGTGCTTCTGACCGACCCGGCCATCAGGGCCGTTTCCTTCGTGGGTTCTGTGCCTGTCGGCCGTTATATCTATGAAACCGGTACCCGCAACATGAAGCGTGTACAGAGCTTCGCCGGCGCCAAGAACCACATGGTCATCATGCCGGATGCCGACAAACAGCAGGTGCTCAACGCCCTGGTGGGCGCTTCTGTTGGCGCTGCCGGCCAGCGATGCATGGCGATTTCCGTGGCCGTCTTCGTGGGCGAGGCCCAGCAGTGGATTCCGGAACTGAAGGAAGCCATGGCCAGGGTTCGTCCCGGTGCCTGGAACGACGCCGGCGCCAGCTATGGTCCGGTGATTTCCGGCAAGGCGAAAGATCGTATCGAATCCCTCATTGCCACTGGCGAGGCTCAGGGCGCCAACCTGCTGCTGGATGGCCGTGGTTGCACCGTCGATGGGTTGCCGGATGGCAACTGGGTTGGTCCCACCCTGTTCTCCGGTGTGACCACCGAGATGGATATCTACAACGAGGAAGTCTTCGGCCCGGTTCTGTCCTGTGTTGAGCTGGACAGCCTGGGTGAGGCGATTGAGCTGGTTAACAAGAGCCCATACGGCAACGGTGTTTCCATCTTCACCAGCTCCGGTGGCGCTGCACGCCGGTTCCAGCACGAGATCGATGTAGGTCAGGTCGGTGTGAACATCCCCATTCCGGTGCCCCTGCCGTTCTTCTCGTTCACCGGTTGGAAGGGCTCCTTCTATGGTGATCAGCACGCCTACGGCAAACAGGCGGTTCGCTTCTACACCGAAACCAAAACGGTAACCTCCCGCTGGTTCTCCAGTGAGGCAACCAGCTCGGAAGCCAACTTCTCTATCCAGTTGCGTTAATTGCGTTGAAGGTGGGGTCTTTGGGCCGGAATCCGTTTCCGGCCCCTTGTTGTTCGCCCCTTTCAATGCCAAGCCTCTTTTATCTGGAGCGTAACGATGGACTTTAACCTCACTGAAGACCAGCAGGCGTTTCGCGAGGCGGCCCGGGCGTTTGCGGAGAAAGCCATGGCGCCGTACGCGGCAAAGTGGGACGACGAACATATCTTTCCGACGGATGTGCTCAAAGAAGCCGGAGAGATGGGCTTCATGGGCATGTACACCCCGGAAGCCCTTGGCGGCATGGGCCTGTCACGACTGGACACCTCCGTTATCGTGGAAGAACTCGCCGCGGCCTGCCCCTCAACGGCTGCATTTATCACCATCCACAATATGGCCACCTGGATGGTCGCCAGCTTCGCCTCGGACGACCTAAGACAGGAAATCGTGCCGAAACTGGCCAGCGGCGAATGGCTGGCCTCGTACTGCCTGACCGAACCGGGCGCCGGTTCAGACGCTGCCAGCCTTCGTACCAAGGCAGTCCGGGACAGCGACAGCTATGTGATTAACGGCAGCAAGGTATTTATCTCCGGTGCCGGCGCCACCGATATCCTGGTGCTCATGGCCCGCACCGGGGCGCCGGATTCCGGCTACAAAGGTATTTCCACCTTCGTGATTCCTGCAGACGCCGATGGCGTTTCCTATGGCAAGAACGAGGAGAAAATGGGGTGGCACAGCCAGCCAACCCGGATGATCAGCCTTGAGAACGTGCGCATCCCGGCCAGCAACCGTGTGGGCGAGGAAGGCGACGGTTTTGCCATTGCCATGAAAGGCCTGGATGGCGGGCGCCTGAACATCGCCACCTGTTCCCTCGGTGGTGCCCAGGCAGCCCTGCTGCGGGCCCGTAATTACATGCACGAGCGCGAACAGTTCGGCAAACCGCTGGCCGCGTTTCAGGCCCTGCAGTTCAAACTGGCCGACATGGGCACCAATCTGGTCGCAGCACGGCAGATGGTTCGCCTGGGTGCCTTCAAGCTCGATAACGCCGATCCGGAAGCAACCCTGCATTGTGCCATGGCGAAACGCTTCGCCACCGACGCCTGCTTTGAGGTGGTCAACGAGGCCCTGCAACTGCACGGCGGTTATGGCTATATTCGCGAATACCCGCTGGAGCGTTACCTGCGCGACCTGCGAGTGCACCAGATTCTGGAAGGCACCAACGAAATCATGCGGCTGATTGTCGCCCGCCGTCTGCTCGAGGACGGCGTGGCGGAAGCCATTCAGTAGGCATAAAGACGGGGTCAGATGAAAGTTCATCTGACCCCATTTTCAGAACGGGAGAATAAAATGAGCGATCTGATTCAGCTCGAAAAACGCGGGCACATTGCAATACTGACCATCAACAACCCCCCGGCCAACACCTGGACCCGGGATTCCCTGATTGCCCTGATGGACAGGGTTGGTGAACTCAACGAAGACCGAAACATCTTTGCCCTGGTAATGACCGGGCAGGGCGAGAAATTTTTCTCCGCCGGTGCCGACCTGAAAACCTTCGCCGACGGTGACAAGGCCCGGGCCAATGAAATGGGCCAGTTGTTTGGTGAGGCGTTTGCGACCCTCAGCCGGTTCCGGGGTGTGTCAATCGCGGCGGTGAATGGCTACGCCATGGGTGGCGGCCTGGAGTGCGCCATGGCCTGCGATATCCGTATTGCTGAGGAGCATGCCCAGATGGCCTTGCCGGAGGCGTCCGTGGGCTTGCTGCCCTGTGCCGGTGGTACCCAGAACCTGCCCTGGCTGGTGGGTGAAGGTTGGGCCAAACGCATGATCCTGTGTGGCGAGCGCGTCAATGCGGATACCGCCCTGAGAATCGGCCTGGTTGAGGAAGTGGTGCCTTCGGGTAAGGGGCTTGAAAAGGCCCTGGAGCTGGCGGAAATGGCCTGCAAGCAGAGCCCGTCTTCCACTGCCCGCTGCAAGACCCTGGTGATGAGCGCCCGCGACGGTCGCAGCCATGACGACGGCTGGCGTATGGAACGGGAGCTGTTCGTTGAGCTGTTCTCCACCGAAGACCAGAAAGAAGGCGTGAATGCGTTTCTCGACAAGCGCAAGCCGGAATGGAAAAACCGCTGAGGCCGGCGCCCTGAACCCTGGCTCAAGGATCTGTTATGAGTGATCACCCCATTATCTTTGAAGAGTGGAAAACAGGCGACGGCGCGCTGATTGCCGTGGCCCGGCTGAACATGCCGAAGACGCTGAACTCGCTGTCTCTGGAGATGATTCGCCTGCTGACACCGCAGTTGAAGCGGTGGGCAGAGGACCCGGCCATTCAGGCAGTCTGGCTTGAAGCCGAAGGCGATAGGGCGTTCTGTGCCGGTGGCGACATTGTCGCCCTGTATCGCAGTATGACCGAGCCCCAGGCTGCCAGTGAAGGTGAGGCGTTCTTCACCGAGGAATACGAGCTGGATTACCTGATCCATACCTTCCCGAAACCCATTGTTTGCTGGGGCAATGGCGTTGTGATGGGGGGCGGTATGGGCATCATGCAAGGCGCTTCCCACCGGGTAGTGACCGAAGGCTCGAAACTCGCCATGCCGGAAATCAGCATTGGCCTCTATCCGGATGTTGCCGCTGGCTGGTTCCTGAACCGCACCCCCGGCCGTACCGGGCTGTTCCTGGGCCTGACCGGTGCCCGCCTTAATGGCGCAGACGCCCTGTTTACCGGCCTGGCGGATCGGTTTATCCGGCACGATCTGAAAGCGGATGTGGTAGCAGAGCTGTGCAAGCGCAACTGGCAGGATGACGAGGCCCACGCCGTGGTTGGCAGTGTGCTCAGACAGTTTGAACGCCACAGTGGTGATGCCATACCGGAATCGCCGGTACGGGCCCATTTTGATGAGATTAACCGGGTCACCGATGCCGATTCCCTGGAAGCGACCGTCAGCCAGTTGAGCGAACTTGCCGGCGGTGAAGGCTGGGTAGCCAAGGCAACCCGTTCGCTGCCCGGCGCCTCACCAACGTCCCTGGCTCTGGTCTGGCGCCACTTGCACGGCTGCAAACACGACAGCTTGAAAGAGGTGCTCGATAAGGAACTGGCGCTTTCCCGGAAGTGCCTGACAAAAGGGGAATTCGCAGAGGGTATCCGTGCGCTTCTGATTGACAAGGACCAGCAGCCGCGTTGGCGCTATGCGTCCCTTGCCGAGATGGACAGTGCCTGGATCGACGACTTTTTTACCCGGTAGCAGGCCTGTTGCCGGATTACGCTGCGCTGATCCGACAAGCTTTGACAAGAGAGCCCGGGCTGCCGATAAGGCAAGCCCTACGAATCAAATACAAGAATTAGGGGAAGAGACATGGCAATAATTACCTTCATCGGCCTTGGCAACATGGGCGGCCCCATGGCCAGCAACCTCGTTAAAGCCGGCCACGACGTCACCGTGTTCGATCTTTCGAAAGACGCCGTTGCAGCGCTGGTGTCCGAAGGCGCAAAAACCGCCGACACCGCCCACGAAGCGGCCAATGGCGCCGAGTGTGTCATCACTATGCTACCCGCCGGGCAACATGTGGAAGCCGTGTATCTGGGCGACGATGGCCTGCTGGCCAATCTGCCGGCCGGTACCCTGGTGATTGATTCCTCCACCATCGCGCCGGAAACAGCCCGCGGTGTGGCCGAGGCCGCAAAAGCGAAGGATATTCCGTTCCTGGATGCACCGGTTTCCGGCGGTGTAGGCGGTGCCAAGGCAGGCGCGCTGACGTTTATCTGCGGCGGTGCGGAAGAGACCTTCAGCAAGGCAAAGCCGATCCTGGAAGCCATGGGCAAGAACATCTTCCACGCCGGTGAGCATGGTTCCGGTCAGGTCGCCAAGATCTGCAACAACATGCTGCTCGCGATCCTGATGGCCGGCACCAGTGAAGCCCTGGCTCTGGGCGTGAAGAACGGTCTCGATCCGGCGGTACTGTCTGAAATCATGAAACAGAGCTCCGGCGGTAACTGGGCGCTGAACGTCTACAATCCCTGGCCGGGTGTGATGGAAGGCGTGCCGGCATCCCGCGGCTATGAGGGCGGCTTCCTGGTAAACCTGATGAACAAGGATCTGGGTCTGGCTTTCGACAACGCGGTGAAGAACCACGCGGCGATCCCCATGGGCTCGCTGGCCCGCAACCTGTTTGAGCTCCATGCCGGGCAGGGCAATGGCACGCTGGACTTTTCCAGTATCCAGCGGCTGTACAAACCCGAGTAACGTAAAATCGGGGTCAGATGAAAAGTTCATCTGACCCCATTTTCATCTGACCCCATGTTCAGCCTTCACCACTGGATTTTCTGAACCAGTGCTGGTACTTTCCCCGCCAGTTGTTGTTCGTCAACCCGACCAGGATGTGGTTGGCGTGGAATTCGGGGTCAGATGAAAGTTCATCTGACCCCAACTTCAGGGATTGAAGATATGCCCCAGGCAAGCGGATTGCAGTTTACCGCCCGTGTTGGCGAACTCCCCCCGGATCTATTCTCAGTGGTTGGCTTCACCCTGGCCGAGCGCCTTTCCGAGGTGTTCCACGGTCGCCTTGAGCTGGCCAGTACCGACCGGTCGATTCAGGCTGCGGACATTCTGGAACAACCGGTCGATCTCGCCGTCTGGCAGGACGGCGTGCCGCTTCGGCGTTTCACCGGCGTGGTCAGCGAATTCGCCCGGGGCGATGCCGGCCACCGGCGCACCCGCTACGAACTGGTCATCCAGCCCCCGCTCTGGCGTCTGGGCCTGATGCACAACAGCCGGATCTTCCAGGCCCAAGGCACCGATGCCATCGTGCGGACCCTGTTGGAGGAGCGGGGCATTATCGATTCGGTCTTTGATTTCAAACGCCCACCGCAAGAGCGGGAGTATTGCGTCCAGCACCGGGAAAGCGACCGGGCCTTTGTCGAACGCCTGGCCGCCGAGGAAGGCTGGCACTACCGCTACGAACACGGCAGCGTGGACGGGGAGATTCAACCGGCCCTGGTCATCGCCGATCACCACGGCGATGCCCCGACACTTGCCCCGGCAGAGTACAACGCCAACGCGGGCGGCAGCACCCGGCGCCCGGTGGTGTATCGTTTCCGATATGAGGAGCGGGTGCGGGTGGCCTCCGTGGCCATGAAGGACTACACCTTCAGGAATCCGGCCTACGCCCTGATGCACGAGAATGCCACCGGCGGATTGCATCATCGCGAGGACTACCAGCACTACGACTACCCCGGCCGCTTCAAGGCCGACGCCAGTGGCCAGCCCTTCACCGAAGCCAGACTTCAGTCCCTGCGCAACGACGCCCGCACCGCCACCGGGGAGAGCAACCGCCCGGATTTCTGTGCGGGTGCCAAGGTAGAACTGACTGACCACGGCAGCGACGCCCTGAACCGGGAATGGCTGCTGACGGCGATCATCCACACCGGCACCCAACCCCAGGCCCTGGAAGAAGAGGGCGGCAGCGAGCCGACCACCTACCATAACCAATTCCGCGCGGTGCCCGCCGACATCCCCTGGCGGCCACAAACCCAACACCGCCCCCGGATGGACGGCCCGCAGATTGCCATGGTCACCGGGCCCGAGGGTGAAGAGATTCACTGTGATAAGCACGGCCGGGTAAAAGTCCGCTTTCCGTGGGATAGATACAGCCGCAATAACGAACACAGCAGCGCCTGGCTACGGGTCAGCCAGGGCTGGGCCGGCGGCCAGTACGGCTTCATGGCACTGCCCAGGATGGGCCACGAAGTGATTGTCTCCTTCCTGGACGGCGACCCGGACCAGCCCATCATCACCGGTCGCACCCACCACGTCACCAACACGCCGCCCTATGCGCTGCCGGAACACAAAACCCGCACCACCCTGAAAACCAAAACCCACAAGGGCGAGGGCAGCAACGAACTGAGGTTTGAAGACGAAGCCGACCAGGAGCAGATCTACCTCCACGCCCAGAACGACCTGGACTTGCTTACCGAGAACAACCGGACCGAGGTGATCCGGAACGATAGCCACCTCACCGTCGAGAACAACCGCTTCAGCCAGACCAAAGGTAACGACCATGTCACCGTTGATGGCGAGTATCGCCAAAGCATAAGTGGCGATTCCAGTCTCACCGTCAACGGCAGCCACCACAGCAAACAGGGCAAAAGCCAGCTCATCGAAGCCGGCAGCGAAATTCACCACAAGGCGGGTATCAAGATCGTCATCGAAGCTGGCGCCGAAGTCACTCTCAAAGCCGGTGGCAGTTTTGTGAAGGTGGACCCCAGTGGGGTAACGGTGTCTGGTCCTTCAGTACGGATGAATTCCGGTGGTGGGCCGGGGAGCGGGAGTGGTGCGGCTGGCGAGACGCCGGAACTGCCTCTCGGGGTTATTGCGGAATCCGGGCGCCGGGACGCCGTGCAGCTGGCTGAAACCAACCAGCGGGCTTCGGGGAAGGGTGCCCCACAAGTCGTAGCAGATCCCTCAATATTGCTGAAGGAATCAGCCAACCAGGGAGCGCCCGTCGTTTCCGCTTGCGAGTTTGATGAGAATGGACGCTGCAAACTACATCAGCACGCTTGATCGTCTCGAGTTGCTAAATCAGGAACCCTTCCGAGCAGACTTTGCCGTCATCGACCTCGCGGTTGATGAACGGTTTCTGCAATTTCTGTACGACTCTGATCGACAGGGCGCTGTTCATTGGCGGAGTCTTCTGGAAAATACCCGATGGCAAGCTTCCTGGCAGGCTGGCCCGGTATTTCTGGAATTCGCTGGCGACAGCCACTTCCGGGACAAGCTGAAAGAACGGTTGACCCAATTGCCATTGGGCATCCTCGTTGAATCCTCTGAGAGCCCGGAGCAGGTTTTTGAGTGGGCTCAGGGATGGCTGCTGGCGCTTGCGGATTCGGATGAGCGTCTTTTCCGGTTTTACGATCCAAGGTCTTTCCGGCCGCTGATGGCAACACTCCAGGAAAGATCACGGAGCATGGTGAACCCAGGAGCGGCGATCTATTGGAGCCAGAGTGGCGCCTGGTACGCATACCGGTCTGCCGGTCAAACAGAAACAGGCGATGCCCCTGAAGGTATTTCGTTGTCTCAGGCAGAACTCTTGGAATTGCCGGGTTTTCGGTTGGCAGGTCGTGCCATGGTCTACACGAATGTCTACCGGGATTACCTGCCCTATAGCGAAAACCCCGGAGTCTGGGTGTTAGAGCAGCTGCAGGAAGCCAACAGTCTTGGTTTTGAATCCGCTTCTCTGCAAGAGCGCTGGTTGCGACTGAGAATTCGCAATGGCGCTCCTCTGCTTGGCCGGCTGGATTATCGAGAAATCATGAACAAGCCGGATATGACGCCGGCGGACCGTTTGAACGCTATGGAAAGCATATTGGAGTCCACGGATGCCACAACATAAAGTTCAGTCAGGTGAAACCCTGTCAGGTATTGCTTCCCGTTACGAGGTTTCGCTGGATGAGATCAAGGCTGAGAACCCGATTATTCAGGATGTGAATCACATAGAGGCCGGCTGGAATCTGACAGTGCCTGATAACCCCGCAACCCGGAATGCTTTGCCGCCAGCACTGTCGGCCAATGATGATACAAAAGATGATCTCGAATGTTCCCAGTGCTCGATAGAATGCGAAGCGCTTGTCCATGTCACTGGTGAGGAAGACGTTCTCTATGCGCTTACCCGAACTCAGCTAAGAGATCTGCATAGGGAGATTGAAACGCTTAACGAGCCATTGATTGAACTGAAAGCGGCGGAAGAAGGGCCAAAAGCAGAGATACCTGCCGCCCGGGAAAAAGCCTGGAACAGACTCAGAAAGTTGGGAGCGCTCCCGAAGCCGGAGCACAGTTCGACTGCAAAAGAACTGCTCAGAGACTACGAAGCGCGCTGGAAAAGGGAGCGGCAACGGCTTGAACATCAGCGCCGTCGTGCAAAGCGGATTGAGTATGAAATCAACCAGATTCGAAACCAGATCCTGTTTCCGGCCAGTCAACGCAATCTGACAGATGCAAGGGACCAGCTTTCGGTAAAGGTGTTCACAACGCTTTGTGCGGAACTGGAGGCGACCCTGCCAGGTGTGAAAGCCAAGGTTGAAGCCCATGAACTGATCGCCGACGCCAGTAAACAAGACCTATCGGCAATAGATGAAAGGCTGAAGTTTCTTCGCGCGGCGCTCGAGGCAGAAATTCAGTACCGGATGGTGGAGAGTGCCGACGACGCAGACAGCCAGGAAGCACGTCAGCTAAGGTATGAAGCCGACGAGCTGAAAAATTATACCCGCTGGCCTGATTTCATTGCCGAGTCCGATATCCAGTCTCTCGTAGAAAAGCAGAAACGGCTCAACGAGCTCGACGGTGAACTTATTCCGTACATGGATTACGTCAGCGACTATGCGGCGAAAGTGTCCTGGGTCGCCCGGCTGTGGAATGTCATCCACCACGAGGAGGTTGAGAAGCATCGTCAGGAGCAGCAGGAACGCCGGGACCTGATCGTCGATATTGGGAAGACCCTCAGAGGCCTGGTGGAAACCAGCCCTCCCTCGGCTGTCGATGTTCTTGCCAAACCCAATGTCAGTTCAATGAAAGCCCGCCCGTTGATCGAACTGAAGCACACTGGTGGCGCTGGTTATCGTTACGCCCGCCAGGAGGTTCTGAATCAATTGCGCAGTAACTGGAAGCCATTGAAGGCCTCGGATGTTCGTGCAGTGATGAACGCCGCCGACTTTGAGCGAGCCTGGGGCGAGGCCAAAGATTCACTGAAGAACAATCGGTCGCTCAAGGTGAAATTCGCCGAGTGGAAGAGTAAAGAGGACAACTTCTTCAACCAGTTGGAAATCGAATTGTTTAAAAAAGAAGCGTCGACCAAAGATGGGCGCTTCGCTGCCAGTGCTGAAGCACAGATGTTCCGGTTTGCCGCTCAATGCAGTCTGGAAGCCAACTATGATCCCCAGAAGGGCGAGGCCTACATCGGCACGCAAATGCAGGGTGCGTACAGTTTGCTGCAGGGTGAGGCGACCTTTGCGGCACGAATACCTGATGAAACCGGAGCAAAGGTTATTCTCGAATACGAGAACCACCAGGGAAATCAGATAAAGCTTCATTGTGGTTACTTCAGAGCCGATGCGGAGTACCGGATCCAGGGCTTCGCTGGTGCCTGCGTCTCTCTTGCAGCCAATGCGAAGGTATCAAGTGCCCCGGGGCAAGTCGGTATTTCTGGGGAAACTAACGGGGAGGCATTTGCCGGGGCGACGGTGAGTAATGAAGCCAGGTTTGGGGTTAAGTGGAAGGCGGCTTATCAGGAGGTTGCCGATCACCAGGGTTCTGGTGAGAGTAGCTCCTCAAGAAGCACGGAGATCACCGAAGATCAAAAAGCACTGGGCTCCGAATTTAGATCCTTGCTGGATGTAAAGCCGGAGATTGCGATATCCGCAGGAATCGGGGCCGGTTTTGATTACAAGGTATTTCTCGAGCGGGATACATTGTACATGGCACTTAACGGTAGGCTGGTTGTCGGTGCTGGCGGAGGTGGCGGAATTGCCGCCGAACTCAATGGCAAGCAGATCTGGGAGTTGGGGAAGTTTGTCCGCTGGTCGCTGGAGCGGAGTGATTTCAGATTTCTGGACTGGATTGATGAGGGTGCATTTAAGCAAATCACGTTGTTTTTAAAAGCGTTTGTTTTAACGAAATCAGACTTTGAAGAGTTTGTTTCTCAGGGGGCAGAACGAATCGAAAAGTTCTGGGCGGATCTGAGCACAGCTAATTCGAGAGTAAGGGATGTTGCTAAGGCTGTTATTTCGAATAACGATGTGGCCAGGCTGCCCCCTCTTGCAAAAGCTGAGCTTTTGGAGATTTTGATGGAAGACAGTTCCGCTTTCTTCGGTTTTGAGGATCCATACCGATCAATTGCTGACGAAGCGAGTATGAAGATCCTTGAGACGGTAACCAGGCATCGGGAATTGGTGGAGATTTTGAAGCGGATCGGTAATGAGGGGAAGAAAGGCGGCTTCCATGATCTCAAGACCAATTATGCGCGACTGATTGCTCGCCGATTATTGCGTTCGCCTCAATCTGAAAAGGCTGAGCGGTGGTTGTCAGGCGTGCTCAGTTAATGCTGCATGATGGTCTATTTTAAGCCTGGATCTGTAGAGCAACGGAACCCCCGGATCTCTGAAGCGAGCGTCTGCGAGCCTTTTCGTCGGGATATTGTTGTGTTTGCAAGGAAGTTCTCATAATTACCACCTCGTAACACCCGATAGGGCAAGCCTTCGAAAATATCCTTCTGTCCCTCTGCGGGCCCTTTAGGGTTGTTAACGGGAGAGTGCTCGTAGAAGTCCTCTGAGTAGTTGTCGCTAACCCACTCTCCAACGTTCCCCGACATGTCATATAACCCCAGCGCATTCGGTGGAAACGTGCCGGGCGGGTTTGGCATTGCGACTTCATAGGGTGGTGGGGCGTACCGGCTATGCTCAACCTTGGCAGCCATGGTGACATCTTCAATAGCCTCTCCGTTCTCGGTTGCGTAACGAAGCATTTGCCCTCGAGAACGTGCAGCAAACTCCCACTCTGCCTCTGTGGGAAGCCGGACTTTTGTGCCAGCGTGTTCGCCCAGCCATTGGCAAAAGGCTTTCGCATCTACCCAGGATGCGACAGCTGGGAATTCATCGTCAAAGCGCTCGGACATTTTATCCCTCATGTCCTCATAGCGATCATCGGAGGGCTCATACCCCGTCACCTCTATAAACAGCTCAAAATCTCCCTGGGTAACCTCATACTTCTGAATATAGAAATCATCCAGAACCACCCTGTGAGGCGGCCAGCTATCCCTGCTCCCATCCCATCCACCTGGATTCCCCATCATAAACTCCCCACCTTCCACAAAAACCATGGCATCCATCTGTCGCTGGACCATGTCTTTTGCCTGGGATTCGAAATAGAGGCTGCAACCGGAAAGGGCTGATGTAAGAACGAGGGAAGAAAAAACGAGGTAACGCATGCTTGCTCCGTGCACTGGGATTAACACTCCATGTGTTGGTGCCATACTAACAATTCGCTCTGATTAACAGAATTACCATAGCGATAGTTTGTGCCTGGCGAGGGACCAGAGTCTCACTTTGTGCACCTGAATCATGCTTTGAGGTGAACCTCCCGTAACCCTCTCCCGGATGCGCCCGCGCAGTGGTGAAGGTAGACTGAACGCTTTGAACGCTGGCCTGGCTTTTCCCGGGCCGGATTTTTCTCAAGGTCTGCAGGGTTCATCATGGACGACCATTCCACAAACAACGACTCGGCGGGCGAAAGCAGGCGCCCGCTGATTTCATCGGATCTTGCCACGCCGATCTACGGGCTGTTCGGCCTGGGTACTCTGTACACCCTGTACCTGGCCCATGAGATTGTGATGCCCATCATTCTCGCGTTAATGACGAGCCTGTTGTTATCGCCACTGGTGAAGAAGGCCTACGTGAATTGGCGGATTCCGCGGGTGGTCAGCTCGCTGGTTCTGGTCTTGCTGGTACTGGCCGGGATTGTCGGTATTGCCGTTGCTGTCGCCACTCCGGCGCTGAAGTGGATGGAAGAGGTGCCGCAGGGTATCTCCAGGCTGCTGGTAGGCCAGAGTGAGATAAGTCGCCAGATTGCCAGGGTGACGGAATCAGCGAAGCAGGTTGAGAAATCCGTGGAGGAGCTTTCCGAGATAGAACAACAACAGCCAACGACGGTTGTTCTGCAAACGGACTCCTGGCGTAGCCAGTTGATGGCCAAAGCCCGGAACGGCATCGCGGGCCTCGCGCTGGCACTGGCACTGACCTATTTCCTTCTGGTCAGCGGTAACCGCCTGACCAGAAACTTTGTTCGTCAGCTCCCCATTGATCAGCGCAAAACGGTTTTGCGGATCACTCATGATTCGCAGCATCAGATTGCCCGCTACCTGGGCGTTCTGGGGTTGAGCAATCTGGCCGTTGGCTCTATCACTGGCCTTATATCCTGGGGCGCCGGCTTGCCGGATCCGGCGGTCTGGGGGCTGGTGGCAGGGCTGGCCCGGTTTGTTCCCTATCTGGGCAATATTCTCTCGATTTCGATGCTGACAATCGTATCAGCCGTCAGCCTGGATGAACTCTGGATGATGGCGATCGCGCCCCTGGGTTTCCTGGGGCTGACAACCCTTGTGGGTCTGTTTATCGAGCCCTGGATCCATGGCTTCCGCATGGCCATCAATCCGGTGATTATCTTCGTCTCGATCTTCTTCTGGGGCTGGCTATGGGGGCCAGTGGGCGTGCTTCTGGCGGTGCCATTGATGACGGTTATCCAGGTGGTCCTCAAGCAGATTCCCAAGCTGCGCCCGGTCTACAAGGTTATTGCGCGATAGCGGGAATAATGGATACCCGCAACACGCACTGACACACCCCGGAAACTCACCTATCCTCTCTGGACACCCGAAATTCAGCAGACAGGGAGGATCGCCCGCCCATGATCCCGACTACCATGAAAGCCATGGTTCTTACCGGTCACGGTGATATCGACAAACTCGAGTATCAGGATGTGCCCGTTCCCACCCCCGGGCCCGGCCAGGTGCTTGTTCAGGTGACGGCAACGGCTAAGAACAATACCGACCGGAAGGCGCGGGAAGGGCTGTATCCCACCAAAAAGGGTGAAATGACCTCGTTCCGGATGGGCGGCAAACCCACGCTGGTTTTTCCACGGATACAGGGTGCGGATATTGCCGGGCGTATTGTGGCCGTTGGCGAAGGTGTTGATGAGGCCCGGGTCGGCGAACGGGGTCTGCTGGACTTCAACATCTACGCCAATGACCGGCGGGACATCAATCTCACGCCCGATTACTACGGCCACGGCGCCGATGGCGGATACGCGGAATACGCCGCACTGCCAGCGGACCAGTTTCACCACATTCCCAACCCCGAACTGGCGGATGCCGAAGTCGCGTCCATGGGTATGTGTTCCTATCAGACCGCCATGCACATGCTCACGTCGGCCAACATCAAAGGTGGCGAACGGGTACTGGTAACCGGCGCCAGTGGTGGTGTGGGCACCGCACTGATCCAGCTGTGCCGGATTATGGGAGCAATTCCGTACGCCCTGAGCAAGCAGGACAAGGCCGGACCGTTGCTGGAACTGGGTGCCGAGGCGGTGCTGGATCGCTCCGATATGGACACCTTCGTGGAGCGTCTGAAAGCGGAAACCGGTGGCAAGCCCATCGATGCGGTGATGGATCTGGTCGGCGGTGAGATGACCGATGTGTTCATCGATACCATGATTTTCGACATGAATGCCCGCAGCACCTACCCGCGCCTGAGCATTGCCGGCGCCAGCGGCGGCAATATCAGCGAAATCCTGTGGACCCGTATCTACCTCTATCAGGTGCAGATTTTCGGCGTGTCCCATGGCACCCGGGAGGAAGCGGAACAGCTGGTGGCCTGGATTCGCAACGGCCACCTGAAACCGGTTTTGCACGGCGCTTTCCGGCTCTCTGATCTGCATCGGGCAGAGCAGTACTTCGTGAACCGGGGTAGTAATTATCTCGGCAAGATCGTGATTGTTCCCGACTCACAGTGGGAAGAACACGGCAAACGCTGGTCACTGGAGAGCGCCTGATGAAGCCGGAACTGACTATTGAGCTGATGGATACTCATGCCGGCGGTGATGTCAGCCGCATCGTGACTGGTGGTATTGATCTGTTGCCCGGCGATACTGTACGGGCGCAGATGGAATACCTGCGCGATGATGCCGATGGTCTGCGCCGGCTGCTGCTGGAAGAGCCCTATGGCGTGCCGGAAATGTCAGTGGATTTGCTGGTACCGCCGACGGACCCGAGGGCGGCGGCCGGCTACATCATCATGGAGGTGATGGGCTACCCGATCTACTCCGGCTCAAACACCATTTGCACCGCCACCGCCGTGCTCGAATCGGGCATTGTGCCGAAACAGGAAGGGAAACAGAATTTCGCCCTGGAGTCGCCCGCCGGTCTGGTTCAGATCGAGGCGACCGTGCATGACGGCGTGGTGGAAGCCATCACCTGTGAAGGCCTGCCCAGTTATATCCATACCTACCAGGCCACCATTGATGTGCCTTCGCTGGGCGGGATTACCTACAGCGTGGCCTACAGTGGCGGGTTCTACGCACTGGTCGATGCCGCCAGCCTGGGTTTTGATCTGACCCTGGACGAGGAGCGCAAGCTGGCGGAAACCGCCCACGCCATCGTCGAGGCCATTCAGGCCGAGCGTGGCTTTTCCCATTACACCCTTGGCGATGTCGGCCCGCTGCCGTTCCTGCACTTCATGGGGCCTGTGGAGCATGTAGCTGAAGCTTATTACCGATCCCGTTCCGCCACCTACGTGCATCCGGGCGTGATATGCCGGAGTACGACCGGCACCGGCACCTCGGCGCGGCTGGCGCTGATGAATTACGAAGGCAGCATAAAGCCGGGCGACAAGCTGGAAACCATATCCCTGAGGGAGACCGGTTTTATCGGCGAATTTACCTCGGTTGAGGAAGAGGGCGAATACCAGGTGATCAAGAACAGCATCACTGGCAAGGGCTATGTCATTGCCCGCTCAGACATCGTTGTGAACTGCGATGACCCTATGGTGGAGTGTGGGGCCCTGCACCATATTCTTTCCAGCCGCCACTCCGGAAATATCACCCCGAAATCCTGACCTCCTTACCGGGCGCGGCCTGCTGGCTGCGCCGGTTTATCTCCTCATAAAGCGCCCCGATTTTCTTCCTACTTGGTCTAAAGTTTACCTTTACGTAAAGTGAAGCCTGTGCTAAACCTTGACCCGTGCTTTCGATGCTAAAAACAACAGGAGTTGAGAATGAGCCTTCCGGAATACACTGACGTTTACAACAACTTCGATCCTGCTGCTCTGGAAGCGGACATCCTGGATGGACGTCTGGATAGCGGGCTCAATGTATGCCACGAAATCTGCGACAAGTGGGCGGACGACCCCAGCCGGGTCGCCCTTTACTACGAAAAAGAGGGTGGCGGTGACGGTGTTCTGACCTTTGCCGAGCTGAAAGAAGCGTCTGCACGGTTTGCCAATTACCTGGCATCCCGGGGCATTGGCAAGGGTGACCGGGTGGCTGCACTCCTGCCGCGTACGCCGGAACTGCTGATCGTCATCGCGGGCACCCTGCGCGTCGGTGCTGTCTATCAACCCCTGTTCACGGCCTTTGGCTCGGGGGCTATTGAATACCGTTTCGAACGGGCCAGTACCAAGTTGGTGGTGACCAATCCGGAAAACTACCCCAAACTGAATGACGTGAAGGTGTGTCCGCCGGTACTCGCTGTGAACGCCGGTGAGATTGACGCTGAAGTCCCCGATTTCGAGGAAACCCTGGCGGCGCAGTCCAGTGAGTTTGAGCCGGTCATGGTCAGAGGCGATGAGCCGTTCCTGCAGATGTTTACGTCTGGGACCGTGGGCAAGTCCAAGGGCGTTGCCGTCCCGGCCAAAGCGCTGCTGGCGTTCTATGTCTATATGAAGTACGCCATCGATCTGCGTGACGACGACAGGTTCTGGAATGTGGCCGATCCCGGCTGGGCTTACGGCCTTTATTACGCCGTGGTGGGCCCCCTGTTGATGGGGCATGCGACCCATTTCAACCCGGGGGGCTTCACGCCGGAATCCACCTACGACATGATCCGGAAGTACAAGATCACCAACCTGGCCGCGGCGCCTACGGCCTATCGTCTGCTCAAGGCTAACGATCATGTGCTGCCGGAAGCTGAGAACCTGGGGCTGCGAATCGCCAGCAGTGCCGGCGAGCCCCTCAATCCGGAAGTGGTGAACTGGATTCGCAATCGTCACTTCTGCCCGGTCAAGGATCACTACGGCCAGACCGAAACCGGTATGACCTGCTGTAACTTCCATGGCCTTGAGCATCCCGTTCGCGAGGGTTCCATGGGCTATGCCTCCCCGGGTCATAAAGTCGTCGCCCTGAACGAAAAGAACGAGGAAGTGGGCGCCGGCGAGGTTGGTCAACTGGCCGTGGACGTGAAAGCCTCGCCCCTGTTCCACTTTGACGGTTACACCTGGGGTGAAAAAGACCCGTTCGTGGAAGGCTACTACCTCACCGGTGACATGGTGGTCTGCCATGGCGATGGGTGCTTCTCCTTCAGCGGTCGGGACGACGACATCATCACCACCGCCGGCTACCGCGTCGGCCCCGCGGATGTGGAGAGCACGTTGCTGGAACATGCCGCCGTGGCGGAGTCCGGCGTAGTCGGGAAGCCGGATGAAAAGCGCGGTTCCATCATTAAGGCCTATGTGGTGATCAAGAGTGATCAGGAGCCAGCGGATGAGCAGGCCCTGAAAGACGAACTTCAGGAGTTGGTGCGCCGCCGGTTGTCCACCCACGCCTTCCCCCGGGAAATCGAGTTCGTTGATGAGCTGCCGAAGACGCCGAGCGGCAAGATTCAGCGGTTCGTCCTTCGTAATAAAGCCCAGGAAGAAGCCGGCGCATGATCATCACGTTTGAAGAGTTGCAGGCCTTCCTTGATGAGCAGTTTCCGCAGGGGGCCGCATTCGGCACCCTGCAAAAGCTCGGGGACGGTTGGGCGGAAATGAAGCTGGAAGTGGATGAGGAGCATCTCAGGCCGGGGGGGGCCGTCTCCGGGCCGGCCATGATGGGGCTGGCGGACGTCACCCTTTACGCGGCGCTGTTGAGCAGAATTGGCCTGGTGCCGCTGGCGGTTACCACCAACCTGAATATCAACTTCCTGCGCAAACCTGTGGCACACCAGCCGATCTGGGCCAGGGCGACGATGCTGAAGGTCGGCCGTACCATGGGGGTGGGTGAAGTGTTTGTCTACTCCGAAGGCGCAGAGGAGCCGGTGGCCCACTCCACCCTGACCTATTCGATCCCTCCGAACCGGTAGCGCCATGCAGATAAGAGACATGATGGTGCCGGTGGGCGAGGGCGTTGAGCTGGAAGTCAGGCGGATTCAGCACCAGCAACAAAAAGGGCCGGTTCTGGTTTTCCTGCACGAATCCCTCGGCAGTATCGCCCTGTGGCGCAAGTTTCCGGAGAAGCTTGCGAGGGCGACAGGGTGGGATGCGCTGATCTACAACCGGCAGGGTTACGGGCAGTCAACCCGGGAAGTGCTGCCGCGCCCCTATGACTACCTCGAAGTCGCCGGCCATCGCTGGCTACCCCGGTTGCTGGACAGGCTTGAAATTCCGGAAGCCGTGCTGGTGGGGCATAGTGATGGTGGCTCGATTTCCCTGGTAGCCGCCGGCGCTTTGGGCAGGCGCGTAAAGGCGCTTGTCACCATGGCGGCGCACACCTACGCCGACCACCTGACGCTCGCGGGTTTAGAGGAAATGGCCAGTCGTTACCGGGAAACCGATATTCGTGAGCGGCTGGAGCGGTATCACGGCCATCGGACCGATGATCTGTTTAACGCCTGGCAGACTGTCTGGCGTGATGAGGGGTTCCATGCGGCGATGGATTTTGGTCACTGGCTGGCGGCTATCGAATGCCCGGCTATGATCATTCAGGGAGAGTGTGACGAATACGGCGTGCCCGAACAGGTGACTGACATCGTGGCTGGCATCGGTTCCAGCGCCAGGGAGGTTTTTCTGGAAGGTGCCGGTCACTCGCCCCATCTCGAGCAGCAGGACCAGTTGGTGACCCTCATATGCGACTTTTTGCGTAGCGAGGTTGAACTGAAAAATCAGAATTAAGTGTTGACGTTTACGTATACGTCAATCTAATCTGTGATATAGATGACATGTACAACAATAACAAAGGTAAATTGGCTCATGAGTGAACAGTACGTGCTGGAGACCCGTAACCTTGTCAAGGAATTCAAGGGCTTTGTTGCGGTCGACGACGTGAATCTGAAGATTCAGAAAGGCCATATTCACGCCCTGATTGGCCCCAACGGCGCCGGCAAGACCACGGTCTTCAATCTGCTCACCAAGTTCCTGATTCCGACCCGGGGCCAGATCCTGTTCAAGGGGCAGGACATCACAGCCATGAAATCGGCTGCCATTGCCCGCAAGGGGATCGTCCGCTCATTCCAGATTTCCGCGGTGTTTCCTCACATGACGGCACTGGAGAATATCCGGGTTGCCCTGCAAACCGCGGAAAACAACTCCTACAGCTTCTGGAAGTCCGGCGCTTCACTGAACAAACTGAACCAGCGCTGCATGGAATTGCTCGATTCCGTCGGGCTTGCGGAGTTCGCCAACACCACAACAGTGGAACTGGCCTATGGCCGCAAGCGGGCGCTGGAGCTGGCCACCACCCTGGCCATGGAACCCGAATTGCTGCTTCTTGACGAGCCTACCCAGGGCATGGGCGGCGAAGACGTAGACAGTGTGGTTGAACTGGTTCGCAAGGCAGCCAGGGGCCGCACGGTGCTGATGGTGGAACACAATCTCGGGGTGGTCAGCAAACTGTGCGACCGCATCACGGTGCTGGCCCAGGGGGCCGTCCTTACCGAGGGAGAGTACAGCGAAGTGTCTGCCGATCCCCGAGTGCGTGAAGTCTACATGGGCACCGCCAACGATAAAGCCCCGGCGAAGCAGGAGACGGCAGAATGAGCAACCGTGCCGGCAAAGAATACGAACAGCTGCGAGTTTCCGGTCTGCACGCTTTTTACGGTGAGTCGCATATCCTGCACGGCATCGATCTTGTGGTTCACCGCGGCGAGCTGGTCACCCTGCTCGGGCGCAACGGCGCCGGCCGCAGCACAACGCTCAAGGCCATCATGAACATGGTTGGCCGCCGCACCGGCTCCATCATGATCAACGGCGAAGAGACCATGTCTTGTGCGCCGCACCATATTGCAAGGTTGGGTGTCGGGTATTGCCCCGAACACCGGGGCATTTTTTCCGCACTCAACGTCCAGGAGAACCTGACCCTGCCGCCGGTAGTGCGCAGCGGTGGCATGGGCCTGGAAGAAATTTACAGCATGTTTCCCAATCTTTATGAGCGCCGCCTCAGCCAGGGCACGAAGCTGTCTGGCGGTGAACAGCAAATGCTGGCCATGGCCCGCATCCTTCGGACCGGCGCCAATATGCTGCTGCTCGACGAAATCACCGAGGGGCTGGCACCGGTCATTGTTGAAAAGCTTGGCGAAGTGCTGATCAAGCTCAAGAACAAAGGCCTGACCATTGTGCTGGTGGAGCAGAATTTCCATTTCGCCGCGCCGCTGGCTGATCGCCACTACGTTGTGGAGCACGGCCAGATCGTGGAAGAGGTAAGCGCCGGCGAGCTTGAAGCCAAGCAGTCGCTGCTGAACGACTATTTAGGTGTGTAACACCGGATAGAAGAGAGCAATAACCAAAAAAAGCAACAACCCGAACAACCAACGCACGACAGTCGCGGAGATACAATAATGACAATGATGAAAAAGCTTCTGACATCAGCCGTTGCAACCGCCATGATGGTGGGTGGCGCCCAGGCGGCCATTTCTGACAACACCGTTAAAATCGGCTACCTGGCGGACATGTCCGGTACCTACCGGGATCTCGCTGGCCCCAACGGCATGAAGGCCCTGGAAATGGCCGTCGCCGATTTCGGCGGAAAAGTGAGCGGCGCCACTATCGAAGTTGTGAGCGCAGATGACCGCAACAGCGCGGATGTGGCCTCCAGCACAGTCCGCCGCTGGGTCGAAAATGACAAAGTCGATCTGGTCGCCGGCCTTGTGGCTTCCTCCGTCTCCATCGCGGTAAGCGATATCCTTGAAGAGAATGACAAGCTGGGTATCATTTCCGGCTCTGCGGCCTCCAGCATCACCAACGAGCATTGCACGCCAAACCATATCCACTATGTGTACGACACATATCCTCTGGCTAATGGCACTGCCAGTGCAGTGGTAAAAGAAGGCGGTAAAACCTGGTACATCCTGACCGCGGATTACGCGTTTGGTCATGCCCTTGAGGCGGACGTGACCCGTGTTGTCAAGGCCAACGGTGGCGAAGTCATCGGTACCCTGCGGCATCCGTTCCCTACGCCTGATTTCTCCTCTTTCATCCTTCAGGCCCAGGCTTCGGGTGCGGATGTCGTGGCGCTGGCCAATGCGGGTGCGGATACCACCAATGCCATCAACACCGCCAGTGAGTTTGGTGTAACCCAGTCAGGACAGACCCTTGCCGCTCTGCTGCTGTTCCTGACAGATGTGCACGCACTGGGCGTAGATGCAGCCCAGGGCATTCAGCTGACCACGGGCTGGTACTGGGATATGAACGATGAGACCCGCGCCTGGTCTGATCGTTTCGAGAAAGAAACCGGAGTACGTCCGACCATGGTTCACGCCGGTATCTACTCCAGCACCATGCAGTACCTGAAAGCCGTTGAAGCCACCGGTTCCGACGATGCCCAGACTGTACGCCAGAAAATGATGGATACACCGATCAACGACATGTTTGCCAAGAACGGCAAGATTCGTGTCGATGGCCGTATGGTGCACGATATGTACCTGGCAGAAGTCAAGACACCGGCTGAGTCCAAAGGGGAGTGGGATCTGTACAAGATTCTCCGCACTATCCCGGCTGACGAAGCCTATCGCCCGCTCTCCGAGAGCAAGTGCCCGCTGGTAACCAGCAAATAAAGAGAAGAGCATAATCTCCGGGGCTCCCTCGCCTTCCGGTGGGGCAGCCCCGGGAACTCGCAACGATGATTCCCGGTATCACGTTTGCGCTGCTTTTGGAGTGAGCAACATGTCCATGATTTTCGGTGTCCCCCTTGCTGTGCTGGCTGGTCAGCTTCTGATCGGGGTCATTAATGGCGCGTTTTATGCGCTCTTGAGCCTCGGCTTGGCAGTTATCTTTGGCCTGCTCAAGATAATTAACTTTGCCCATGGTGCAATGTACATGCTGGGCGCCATGTCCACCGTCATCCTCTTTGACGCTCTCGGCGTCAATTACTGGGTTGCGCTTTTTGTCGCGCCACTTCTGGTCGGAGCGGTCGGCGTACTGATCGAATATTTCCTGCTCCGGAGGATCGCCGGCCAGGACCATATCTACAGCCTTTTGCTCACCTTTGGCGTGGCTTTGCTGTTACAGGGTGTGCTTACGAACATCTACGGGGTATCCGGGCTCCGGTATTCCATGCCTGATATATTCCAGGGCGGAATGAAACTCGGATTCATGTTCCTTCCTTATTACCGGCTCTGGGTTATCGTGATCGCGTTGCTGGTCTGCTTTGGCACCTGGTTCATGATCGAAAAAACCAAGCTTGGTGCCTATCTGCGTGCCGGAACGGAAGACTCTCAACTGATGCAGGGGTTCGGCATCAACGTGCCCTTACTGATCAGTCTTACCTACGGCTTTGGCGTTATGCTCGCGGCGTTTGCGGGTGTCCTGGCTGCGCCAATCTATTCCGTTACGCCGGTGATGGGGTCTCACATCCTGATAACCGTCTTTGCCGTGGTGGTTATCGGTGGCATGGGCTCCATCGGTGGCGCGATTATCACCGGTATTCTCATGGGGGTGATTGAAGGCCTTACCAAAACCTTCTATCCGCCGGCTTCATCCGCGGTGATCTTCCTGGTCATGGTGGTGGTTCTGATGTTCCGCCCCAGTGGCCTGTTTGGTAAGGAGGCGTAACCATGACCCAGCCTGTCAATCAGACCGAGATCCAAAAAGCCATTCTGGAACAGCAAAGCGCGGACAACCGGAAAAAAATGATACTGAACGGTGTCCTGCTGCTGCTTCTGCTCGCGGCACCGTTCGCCATGTATCCGGTGTTCCTGATGAAGATCCTGTGTTTTGCCCTGTTTGCGGTGGCGTTTAACCTGCTGTTCGGTTTTACCGGCCTGCTGTCCTTCGGCCACGCGGCTTTTCTTGCGACTGGCGGTTATACAACCGGCTATCTGCTGAGCAACGTTTCCGGCCTGACCACTGAAATGGGCATTATTGCAGGCACCGCTGCTGCCACATTGCTGGGGTTGGCGTTCGCACTGCTGTCCATCCGACGGCAGGGCATCTACTTTGCGATGGTTACCCTGGCGCTGTCGCAGCTGGTGTTCTTCTTCCTAGTCCAGTCGGAATTCACCGGCGGTGAAGACGGGATGCATGGTATTCCCAGGGGCAATCTGTTTGGTCTCGTTGACCTCTCGGACAACTACAACATGTATTATTTCGTGTTGGCGGTTTTCCTCGGTTGTTATCTTCTGGTCCAGCGGATTGTAAGCAGCCCCTACGGCCAGGTGTTAAAGGCGATCAAGCAGAATGAACCCCGGGCCATATCACTGGGCTACAATGTGAATCGTTACAAGGTGCTTGCCTTTGTCATCTCGGCGGCCCTGGCAGGCCTTGCCGGTTCCCTGAAGTCGGTGGTTTTCCAGCTGGCGTCCCTGAACGATGCGCACTGGCATATGTCGGGCGAAGTCATCCTGATGACCCTTGTGGGCGGCATGGGCACCCTGCTTGGGCCTGTTGTCGGCGCAACTTTTGTGGTTAATATCGAGTACCAATTGTCCCAGGGCGCGCTTCGGGATTGGGTAGACCCGATTCTCGGTGGCATCTTCGTGCTCACGGTACTGGCGTTCCGCAGCGGTATCGTGGGTGAGATCCAGAAGTTTGTCAGGAAGAATCTGGGGTAAGCGAGCCTCAGTTCGGGAACCCGGAGAGGCCACCGATTCAGGTGGCCTCTCTGTTAAACACGAAGGCATCCATGGCCAGAACGCCATGCTCGATGCCGCCATCAATCAGGCCGCCCGAACTTCCGGCGCCAGCTGCACCGGCCGCCACCAGCAGAGGCAGGAAATGCTCTTCTGTGGGGTGGGCACGCCGGGCGTGGGGAGCCAGTTCCAAGGTTCCAATCAGCTGTTGGTGATTGCCCTCCTGGACGTTTAGCCGCACCCAGTCCGTAAATTCCCGGGCGTAGTCTGACGCCTTCCTATCCCCCCAGCGAACTTCGTGCAGGTTATGGGTCAGACTGCCGGATCCGACAATCAGTGCCCCATCATGCTCCAGGGGCCGCAGTGCCTCGCCCAGCTGCCACGCCGACTCGGAATCAAGATCCATTGGCATGGAAACCTGAAAGACGGGGACTGAAGCCTCCGGGAACAGGTGCATCAGGGGGACCCAGGCACCGTGATCCAGCCCCCGGCTGGCGTCAGCCACAGGTTTCCAGCCGGCCGCCTCCAGAAGCGCCAGGGCTTTGCAAGCCAAAGCCGGATGGCCTGGTACCGGATATTCCATCCGGTACAGCTCAGGCGGGAATCCGCTGAAATCGTGAATGGTTGCCGGTTTTTCCGAGAAGCCCACCCGGATTCCGGTGGTCATCCAGTGCGGTGAAACGACCAGCACGGCTTCGGGTTTTGGCAGGCGTCTACCCAGGTCGGTCAGTGCCGGGCCAGCCAGGCCCGGCTCCAATGCGAAGGTGGGTGCGCCGTGGGAGACAAACAGGCTCATGGTTGATTCTTCCTTGCTGAGCGTGGTTATTGGGCCGCGATAAGGCGGTCAACAGATGCCCGTCCGGCGCCACTGAAAAACAGTGACACGGATACTGCCAGCAATGCCAGACCAAACTCGTAACCATTGTTGCTCATGAACAGCCCGTTGCCGATATGAACGCTGAAAATGGCAATCAGCATGGCGAAAGCCAGTACAGCGCTGGCGGGGCGAACCAGAAGGCCGATGATCAGTGCCAGACCGCCAAGGAATTCCGCACCACCCGCCAACAGGGCCATCAGGTAGCCCGGGCTCAGGCCGATGGAATCCATCCACTGCCCGGTACCTTCCAGGCCATAGCCCCCGAACCAGCCAAACAGTTTCTGGGCGCCGTGGGCGGCGAAAATAATCCCGACCGGAATGCGCAGGGCAAAAGCACCCCAGCCGGCCTGGGTAGACAGCAACGTGTTCAGGAATGCGTTGTTCATGATGAATCTCCTTGGGTGTGTTTGAGCATGTTGCTACTTTACAAATATCAAATAACGGGATAAACATGATTTATATAAATTAACTGTTCCGGAAAATGAAACAATGGATCGATTGCTGGAGATGCAGACCTTCTGCGCGGTGGTGGAGGCGGGCAGCTTCGTTGCCGCTTCGGATGCCCTGGGCATGTCCAGGGCGGCGGTGTCCCGCTATCTCGGTGAGCTGGAATCCCGGCTCGGGATAAGACTGTTGCACCGGACGACCCGGAGACTGTCACTGACGGGAGAGGGGGAAGTTTTCTATGTTCGCTGCCGGGAACTGCTCGCGGGCGTTGAGGAAGCCGAGGCGGAAATTACGTCCCGGAGCGATGTCGCCCGGGGTTTGTTAAGGATTAACGCACCGGTCAGTTTCGGAATCAGCCATCTGGCACCTTTGTGGGGCGAGTTTCACGCCCGTTATCCGGATGTGGCGCTCTCTATCGATCTGTCTGACCGGCTGGTGGACATTGTCGAAGAAGGCTTTGATCTGGCCATCCGTATTGCAACACTGCAAAACTCCACGCTGGTCAGCCGACGGATAACGTCCACCCGCCTGATCGCCTGTGCCTCCCCCGGTTATCTGTCGGCCCAGGGCACGCCCGAAGCGCCTGCGGATCTCGCCAGCCACCGGATCATCGGCTACAGCAACTTTACAACCGGCAACGACTGGCCGTTCGAAGGACCGGAGGGGGCGACCAGTGTGCGGGTCCGGCCGTGGATGCAGGCCAATAATGGCGAGACATGCTGCGCAGCTGCGGTGGCTGGGCAGGGCGTGGTGCTTCAACCGGGCTTTCTCGTACAGAAGGACCTTGAAGCCGGGCGACTGGTGGAGCTGATGCCAGAATATCGTTCCACCGAGCTCGGCGTGTACGCCGTTTACCCCACCCGCAAGTTCGTGACGCCCAAAGTCCGTGCGCTGGTTGATTACCTCGTATCGGCGTTTCCGGAGGCTCTGTGAGCTGATGCCTATGTTCCCAATTGTTTCCAATAAGGGCCGGAAGATCTCTGTTTAAAATTGTAAGCAGCCACCGGCACAGTCGCCGTCAGCCTTCCTGAGTGCCATCATTTTGTTCCCATAAAAAATGATATAAAACAAAATAGTAAAGCTAAATATACAGTCTCTGAGGGTGTAACGTTCGATCACAACGTGTATCCCTCCGTAAACGCCAATTTTCTGACGAATTTCGCCGGATAAACCCGGAACCAGGCCTCATCCAGTCGAAAAGTGTCGCTGTATGATTCCTTGGAATCGTCAACAAATTGGTGCAAGAAGATGTCATATTGCGGCAAAAAATTATCGAAGCACGGACTGCTGATCTTACCGGCTGTGGCTCTGCTTTCGGGCTGCGGTCTGGACATTTCTACCGATGACAGCAGCACAGCGGCACAAACCCGGAACACAAGTGAGCCGACGGTCCAGATCACCGGCGCGGCCATGAAGGGGGTTATCCAGCAAGGCCTTGTGGTTGCAAATCGTTTGGTAGCGGATAAAGAGGGCAATTATGCTCCACAACGTCAGGCGGCCACGCCTGTGCGGACGGCTGAAGACGGCAGTTACGAGTGGCAGCTTGGTGGCAAAGCGGAAGGCTGGGCCCTGGTAGAGCTCCAGTCCGATGGCAGCACCCGTATGGTCTGCGACGTTGTTCCCCAGTGTGATCAGGCCGGTTCGGCACCCATTGCTTTCGGCCAGCCAATGGCTCTGGACAGCAACTTCAGCCTTCGTGGAGCCGGTGGTCTAAGCATGGAAACCGTCAACCTGACTCCGTTGACGCACCTGGCCGTAACCCTGGCGGAACGCAGTGCCAACGGGCTTTCACCGAATGCGCTTTCTAGTGCCTACACAACGGTGGAAGCCTGGTTTGGTCTCCCGGCCGGCGCCCTCCGTCTCACCCCGCCGGATGTGACCCAGCTTGACGAAATGACCGGTGTTACCGCTGACGCCCTCCAGGTAGCTATCGCTAACGCCGCCTTCCTGGCTTTGGTAAACGATAATGCCCAGTGGAACTCGATTTCTGATGTACTGAACAATCTCACTTCTCAGGTCAGTGTCACGGGCCAGATCAGTGTGATGGGGGATGGTACCAATGTAGCGCTCGCTGACCTCGTTTCTGCCGCAGCATTACAGGCCTCCGAGCTCCAGGCAACCGTGGAATCAAGCGTCATCAGCCAGAAACTGGTGGTGGTTGAGTACCGCAACGTACAGCGTTTCAAAACCATTGCTGAAGTCTATGACGGCAGCGATACCAGTGTTGCCGACAGTGTTGCTGACAGTGGTGACACCACCACCGACACAACAAACGACAGTTCTGCAGGCACGGACCAGACGGCTGCAGATGGTGGGGATACGGCGGCTGATACCAGTACGGAAACCACAACGGATAACACTGAAGAGCATGTCGCCGGCACAACCGAACCGGATACCACTGTAGACGGCAGCACCGGTGATTCGGTTGCCGATACCGGAACCAGCGAGCCGCCGGCTACGGAAACGACGCCGGAAGAAACCATTCCGGCCAACGCAGCCCTGCTGAGCTGGACGGCACCGCTGACCCGCGAAAACGGTGACAGCCTGGCCATGGGTGAAATTGCCGGCTTTGAAGTTGTCTACGGTACCAGCGCCGAAAGCCTGGACCAGAGCCTTGCGATCGGTGATGCTTCCACCGATGAGCTGCTGGTGGACGAACTCACCGAAGGCACCTGGTACTTCGCCATCCGCACCCTGGACACTGATGGCAACCGCAGCCGGCTGTCCGAGGTTGTTTACAAGCAGATCTGATCCGGCATGAAATGCTGCGGTGTCCCGCTGGGGTCGCCGCAGCCAGACTGCTACTATGTATCAGTCCAATATCCATGCCGAGCACGCAATGAATGGTTCAGACTCTCTCCAAACCCTCCTGGAAGTCATTCCGGATGCCCGCGACGGCCTCACCCGAACAGAGCGCATCATTCTGCATGTACTGCATGAAACCCAGCGGGAACTGAACGGCCGCAATGTGCCAACCGCCATGCTTTATGGGCGGGTGCTGGAGTATGTGGATATGAGCGAAGCGGAGCTTCACGTCTATCTTGACCGGCTGGGAGTGAAGGGAGACGGTTTGTGAGTATCGATTTCAAAGCTCTCTATCCAAAGCTGATCAATCTGTTGTTGGATACGGTCTTCGTGGTCGATGAATTCGGACATATCGTGTTTGTCAGTGATGCCTGCGAGCAGCTGCTTGGTTATTCCGCCAACGAGATGATCGACACCCGGATTCTGAATTACATCCACCCTGACGACCTGGATCGCACTCTTGTAGCTATCGGCAATGTGATGAGTGGCCAGTCCCACACGGATTTCGAGAATCGTTACCTGCACAAAGATGGCAGCGTTGTTCAAATCCTTTGGTCCGCACGCTGGTCTGAGCAAGATCGCCTGAGGATTGCTGTGGCGCGAAATGTTACCGCACTGCGGCAGGCAGACCAGACCCGGAACGCGTTGTATCGAATTTCCGAAGCGGCCCACGCGGCAGAAACGCTCCGTGCGCTGTGCGACGGTGTGCGCGAGGTGATCGGCGAGCTTTTCCCGGAATCTGATCTGTGCCTCGGGTTTTACGACGCTGCCGGGAGCCTGCTCAGCGTTCCGGACTGGATCGCTGGACGATCCGGTAGCTGGATTAAGAAGCCTGTGGAATCAGGGACTGCCATTGCCGATGTCATCAACGCGGGGCAGGCTCTGCTGGCTTCCCGTGATCCCGCTCGGCAGGGGGTGGGGCTCAATGACCTGACACAACCTGAAGGTGCCAATTGGTTAGGTGTGCCCCTGATATCCCGGGACACTAGTCGCTGCTTTCATGAGGGGGCTCCCTGGAACGACCGTGAACATCACCGCCTGATACGGTATATGCCTATCTTGCAAAGTGCTCCGAAAAACCGGATAAAAGAGCGTTAAGCCCCCCTGTGCCGGCCCCTCGCCACAGGCCTGTTAGAGTTTGTGGAAGGTTTTTCCTATGGGTTCTGGTTTTGCGAGCGCTGAGGCGTTCCTTCAGGCGCATCCCGAGCTGCAGTTTGTTGACCTGCTGATTCCGGATATGAATGGCATTGTTCGTGGCAAGCGGGTGGATCCGTCTGCGCTGGCTAAGGTGTTTCAGCGGGGCGTAGCCATGCCGGCCTCGATCTTTGCACTGAACATCCAGGGCACCACCGTGGAAGAAACCGGCCTGGGCCTGGATATCGGCGAAGCGGACCGCGTGTGTCTGCCCATTGGGGGCACTCTCACCATGGAGCCCTGGCAGAAACGGCCGACAGCCCAGCTTTTGCTGACCATGTTCGAGCTGGACCGCGAAACGCCGTTTTTTGCCGATCCGCGGGTAGTGCTGAAGAATATCGTCAAACGCTTCGGGGAACTGGGGCTGACACCGGTTGCCGCCTTTGAGCTGGAGTTCTACCTGATTGATCAGGAGAACCTGGCGGGCCGTCCCCAGCCGCCGAAGTCGCCCATCTCCGGCAAACGCCCGGCGGGTACCCAGGCCTATTCCATTGATGATCTCGATGAATACGCAGAATTCCTGGCAGATGTGCTGGATGCGGCCCACGAGCAGGAATTGCCTGCGGATGCACTGGTGGCGGAATCCGCCCCCGGCCAGTTTGAGGTAAACCTGCATTACGTGGACGACGCCGTGCGTGCCTGCGACCACGCCACTCTGCTCAAGCGCCTGATCAAGAACATGGCCTATGATCACGAAATGGACACCACGTTCATGGCAAAGCCCTATCACAGCCAGGCGGGCAGTGGCATGCACCTGCACGTAAGCCTGGTGGACAGGGAAGGGTGCAACCTATTCGCCGGCGATGCCGAGCAACCCAACGACATGCTGCGGTGGGCCGTTGGCGGGCTGGTGGCCACCATGAACGATGCCATGGCGCTGTTCTGTCCCAACATCAACTCCTACCGCCGCTTCAGCCCGGAGTATTACGTGCCCAGTGCGGCTACCTGGGGGGTGGACAACCGCACCGCGTCAGTGAGACTGCCGGGTGGTGATCCCGGCGCCCTGCGCATTGAACACCGCGTAGCCGGTGCCGACGCCAACCCCTACCTGTTGATGGCAGCGGTGCTGGCGGGCATCCATTATGGCATCTCCAACCAGATTGAGCCGCCGCCGGTCACGGTGGGTAACGCCCACGAGCAGCACGAAGCGACGCTGGTAAACAACCTGCGGGATGCCTTGCGGGAGCTGGGACAGTCAGCGGTGATGGCCGACTATCTTGGCAGCCAGTTCCTGGATGTCTTTGTGGCCTGCAAAGAACACGAACTGAACGAATTCGAGATGACCATCTCGGATCTTGAATACCTGTGGTATTTGCACACTGTGTAAGTCCCCGCTAGTCAATCACCAGCCAGGTGGCCTTGATTTCAGTGTATTTGTCGAAGGCGTGCAGGGACTTGTCCCGGCCGTTGCCGGACTGTTTGAAGCCACCAAAGGGCGCGGTCATGTCGCCGCCGTCGTAATGGTTGATCCAGACGCTGCCGGCCCGAAGCGCCTTGGCCACCTTGTGCGCGGTGTTGATGTTGGACGTCCACACCGCCGCCGCCAGGCCGTAGATGGAGTCGTTGGCAATGTTGATGGCTTCTTCCGCGGTCCTGAACCCGATCACCGACAGCACCGGCCCGAAGATTTCCTCCGAGGCGATGCGCATGCCGTTTTTCACCCCATCAAATACCGCAGGCTGAACGAACAGGCCACCGGTCTCTTCCATCACCCGTTTGCCGCCTTCCACCAGGGTTGCCCCTTCGGACTGGCCGATACCGATGTACTCAATGATGCGATCCAGCTGGGCCTGGTCAACGATGGCACCGCAGGTCGTCGCCGGATCCAGGGGATGGCCGGGGCGCCAGGTTTTCAGGGCCTCCCGGATCAGGCCAATGAACCCGGCGCGGATGCTTTCTTCAACCAGCAGCCTGCTGCCGGCGGTGCACACTTCGCCCTGGTTGAAGGCTATGGCGCTGGCGGCTTCGGCGGCGGCTTTCTTCAGGTCCGGCGCGTCTGCAAAGACGATGTTCGGGCTTTTGCCGCCGGCCTCCAGCCACACCCGTTTCATGTTGGACTGGCCGGCATAGATCATCAGCTGCCTGGCCACGTTGGTGGAGCCGGTGAACACCAGGCAATCTACGTCCATATGCAGGGCCAGGGCCTTGCCCACGGTGTGGCCATAGCCGGGCAGCACGTTGAACACGCCGGCGGGAATACCCGCTTTCTCCGCCAGGGCCGCCAGACCAATAGCGGTGAGCGGGGATTTCTCGGAGGGCTTGAGGATGACCGAGTTACCGGTGGCCAGGGCCGGGGCAATCTTCCAGGAGGCCATGATCATCGGAAAGTTCCAGGGCACGATGGCAGCCACTACCCCCATGGGCTCCCGGGAAATCATGCCGATCTGGTCGTGGGGCGTGGCTGCCAGTTCTCCATAAACTTTGTCGATAGCCTCGGCGGTCCAGCGGATCGCGCGCACGGTAGCCGGCACATCCACGGTTCGGGCGTGGCCGATGGGTTTGCCCATGTCCAGTGTTTCCAGCAGGGCCAGTTCATCCGCGTGTGCGTCGATCAGGTCCGCAAACCGAAGCAGAATGGCCTTGCGCCTGGTGGGTGCCAGGCGGCTCCAGACGCCGCTTTCGAAGGCCTTTCTGGCGCCAGCAACGGCAAGCTCGGCATCGGCCTGGCCGCAACTGGCGACTTGAGTCAGTTCGCGCCCATCTACCGGGCTGATGCAGGCAAAGGTTTCGCCATCGCTTGCCCACTGGTAAGAGCCGTGTACATAGGCGCGGCTTTCAATCGTGAGTTGATCTGCCAGGGCCTGCCATCCGGCCTGGTTGGTGGGTGTGGTGGAACGTTCGGGATGATTCATGGCCGTCTCGCAGGCAGGGGAATTGGCCAATCATAACAGCACTTCCCCGGGCGATCGCGGCTTCAGATGATAGGTAGAAGAACGTGTCTTCCCGAACGTCTGGTCCTGGCATAGACTTGCGTCGGCGGCGGCTGTTTTCGGCCGCCTCCTTACAGCTCTCCGGTTAACCCCTGATCAACCCCTGATCAGTCCGTCACCCTGTTTGGCGCCAACTTATGACCCAGTATCCTCCGGTTCCTTCCTATTATGTCGCCTCTGCCAATCCGGCACCCATACGCCCCGCCCTTCGAGGCCAGTGTGAAGCGGATGTGTGCGTGGTGGGTGCCGGTTATACCGGTTTGTCCTCCGCGCTTTTCCTGGCGGAGGCGGGTTTCCGGGTGGTGGTGCTGGAAGCGGCGAGCGTGGGCTGGGGAGCCTCTGGCCGTAACGGAGGCCAGATGGTTAACAGCTATAGCCGGGATCTGGACAGCATCGAGCGCCAGGCCACGCCGGACCATCTGCGCCTGTTGGCGGCCATGGCGTTTGAAGGCAGCCAGATTATCCGGCAGCGGCTGCGGGATTACGGCATAAAGTGCGATCTGAAAGAGGGTGGCATTTTCGCCGCCCTGAACATGCGGCAACTCAAACACCTGGAAGCACAACAGGCCCTGTGGCGCCGGTTTGGCTATGACAAGCTGGAACTGCTGGACGAGGAAGCCATCCGTGCCCGCGTCGGTACCGAGCGGTATGTGGGTGGGGCCATCGATCATACCGGCGGGCATATCCATCCCCTGAATCTGGCCCTGGGCGAAGCGGCCGCGCTGGAATCCCGGGGTGGTGTGATTCACGAGCATTCGGAAGTCACCCAGATTGTTCCCGGCCGGCCGGCCACGGTGAAAACCAGGGAAGGAGAGGTGAGGGCAGAGTTCGTGGTTCTCGCCGGCAATGCCTACCTGGGCGGGCTGGTGCCAGAACTGGGCGCCAAATCCATGCCCTGCGGTTCGCAGATCATCGCGACCGAGCCTCTGGACGAAGCCACCGCCAAACGACTGTTGCCAGAAGATAACTGCGTGGAAGACTGCAACTACCTGCTGGACTACTTCCGACTCTCAGGCGACAAGCGCCTGATCTATGGCGGCGGTGTGACCTATGGTGCCCGCGACCCGGCCAACATCGAACGGCTGATTCGCCCCAATATGCGGAAGACGTTTCCTGAGCTGGCAGGAGTCAGAATCGACTATGCCTGGACCGGCAACTTTCTTCTCACCCTCTCGCGCCTTCCCCAATTGGGTCGCCTGCAGAACAATGTATTCTATTCCCAGGGCTGCTCTGGCCACGGCGTTACCTTCACCCATGTGGCAGGCAAAGCCCTCGCACTGGCGATTCAGGGTCAGGCTGAACGCTTTGACGCCTTCGCCAGCCTGCCGCACTATCCGTTCCCGGGTGGCCGCCTGTTCCGGGTACCGATTACCGCTATCGGCGCATGGTATTACGAAATGCGGGATCGCCTTGGGGTGTGAATAACCATCAGGATCAATCCGGAGCATCACCGGGTGGCAGGCTTTAGCCTGCCGGAGACGCCGCCAGACTGCTGCTATGTACCAGTCTGAATTGCGTGCCGGACCGGAACCTGTACCAGCGGATCGCTGATAATTACGCCCGCGCACGGATCGCCGGCCATGGATTCGCCGATGACCAGGATCCGCTTACCGGGTGTGCCTTTACCGTATTGGCCTGAAGGCGAGCCCCCGGCTTCCGGGAGCCGCGGTGTGTTGCGCCGCGCCTGTTTGCCCTGGTAGAGCAACACCGGGAAAAGCAGGGCGGTGGTCAGCCAGAAGGGAAGGTGCATGGTTTGGTGTCCCGAGCCAATTAAGGGCAAAGTGTGCAGGCGTTTCAGAAAGATCAGGAACTGAGTATGACGGATAAAAAGACCGCTGTAATTACCGGTGCCAACCGTGGCATCAGCCTTGAACTTGCCCGCCATTACGCCTGTGAAGGCTGGCCGGTCAAACAATTGATCTGCTGATCAACAACGCCGGCCTGATTACGCCGGAAGAATCAGCCAAGGGCATGGCGGCAAGAATCGAGGGGCTTAGCCTGGAGAATACCGGGTCCTTCTGGCACAGCAACGGTGAAGAGCTGCCCTGGTAAACTGACGGCAATGGGGCCTGGTATTATGCGTTGCGGGACAGGTTGGGGGGTTGAATGCCCCGGGTTGCCACCGAAAGGCGCGTTAACGAGTTTCTATTCTGAAATCATTCTCCAGTGCCTGCCAGTGAGCAATCAGTATGTTTTTTTGAGCAGCCGCCATTGGTAACTCTTGAAGGGCATTCGGCCACAAGGTCCGGGCTTTTTCCAAAGTGTCGTCCAGATGGGGCTTGATAACCCGCCAGGGTATCCCGGATTTTTCTGCCCAGTTTCGGAAATGCTCCATGGTCGCAGAGTACCAACGTTTGTTTTTCCCCAGATTGAGCGCAAACTCACTCTCATTCTCGATGTAAACGCGGGTTGTGACGATGTCATAGGCCGGTGAAAGTCGGGGCGTGACCTGATCAGGGTAGATCAGGCTCCAGTTTTTCAGATGGGCATCGCCATTGGCGAGCAGGATATTCACCAACAGTCTACGGGCAAATTGTTGGGCGTCTGCAAGGCCATCGCCGGAGTAGTCGTAAACCACCCTACCGATCTGCTCATAGTTCGCCGAGTTGTATTTTTCGTGGGGGTACTTCACGAGGATCTGGGCGAAGTCCTCCATATGCACGCGCCTGTTTCCATCCCGGTCAAACCGCCTGATCGCAAATGCCTGCTTTTCCTCCGGCAGATTAATGGGCGGAAGGTTGTCGAGTTTATCAAGATCCACCAGCTTTATGTCCGGTATATCGATTCCGGCCAGGGATGCCAGGCTCATTGCCGTGTATTCGTTAAGGGGAACGTGGCTGTGCTTGGTCGAAGGTGTTTTGATAATCCAGTCGCCCAGTTCGTTACTCTTTGTCAGTTTGTAGCGACCTTCCTTTTCCTTCATGGAAAATTTCATCTGGACGCCCGCCAGCGAGAACCTGTTTTCGAATCTGGGTTTTTCGAACTTCACGGCCTTCGCTTTTCCGTGGGTCGATAAAACGCTGTCTGGAACGTCCCCGGGATCCATGGGGGTTGCGATCAATGCACCTGGCAGATCCTCCCCGAGATAGGAAAAAAGGTAAAACTCGTTATCAACATGAACTTTCAGGCTTTGCGCAATCAGTTCCCTGAGCGATCCTTCCGGAAGGAGGTTGGACTGCGAGGGATGAAGCCTTTGGTTACGGGCCCATGGCTCTGCGAGCAGCTTTTCGGAATTCGGGAAGCGGGGATGGGTGATCAGGCTGAAGGTGGGGCGATCCCTGTCTTTTTTGAATTCATCCGCAAAACTCAGGACGTTACGGCCAGTGCTGAAACCAGCCAGATAGCCCACCAGTCGTCCGTGAAGAGTCAGCTCGAGCACCTTCACGTCGCCGTCTGCTGCATTGCTCATTGATCGTCCTCCAGCAAGCCTCGCCAGGGATCGTCTGAGAGGGAGCGTTCTGTTTCAGATGAGCGGCTGTTGTGAGGAGAGTGGTCGATGCTCTTATCCTCGAGGACGGCCCTGACTGCCTCCAGCTTTTCCTGGGGAACCAACATGAGTTCGCTTTTTAGGCCCATGGCAATCAACTCAAGCGTATCGAGCCTTGGGTTACCCTTGGACTCCAGACGCTGGTATTGCTGGCGCGACATACCGACACGCATCATCATGTCGTGCTGTTTAAGTCCCAGGTTCAATCGACGTTGCTTGATTTGGTCCAGTAGTGAAGTCATACGGAAACGTATCAGTTGCCTTTTTGAGTGATAGCAACATATTCGCTTCTTTTTCCTATGTTTGCAACACAAAAGTTGCTAATTGTCGATAGCAAACCGGAAGTGTGGTGAATAGCAACTCATACGTTGCTGTAAATCGACAGCTCGCGCCCATGCCGTTCGGGTTTTGGGTCGTCAATGGAATCGACGGCTTCGATCTGCGAGATGTACTCAGCCGGCAGTTCGTTTTCCCTGGCGCCGGTGAGGACGTGGTCTTTGTACCAGTGGAAGGGCTTTAATGCCTTATTGATGCGCGTGGCGTAATACGTCCAGGCGTGGAGTCTTCCGCTCCCGGTAAATAGCTCCACCTGCTTTTCATCGTAGCCAAACCCCAAAGCCTCATGTCGATCAAGGTCAGGCTTTTCTGCATCGGCTATCTCGTAAACCACACCGATCACCCGATCGTCCGGATTGCCGGTTTCCTCTGCATCGCATTTGGCAGAGCCATCCCCGGCCGATTTATGGAAGCAAAGCCGGTGGGCCGGTAACTCTGCTACAGCTACAAACCGGGCCGACGGAATCCGGGCCCGGAGTCTCCGTTTTGACATGTTGGAGCCGTAGCTGAAGCAGAGCATTGAGCCTCTTTAATTTACCATCCTGGAAATTTATTGCGGGGAGTGCGGGCCCACTTCATGCTTACTTCGGGCCCAACCCTGCCCCTCAAAATAGCACACTTTCAACGCACCAAGCCTGTAGTCAATAATGGGCTGCATCGCTATCTCTAGATCAGGAGGGTGTTTATGACAGATCACAAAACTGCGGTCATTACAGGGGCCAATCGTGGCATTGGCCTTGAGCTGGCGCGCCATTATGCGCGCGAGGGCTGGAATGTTATTGGCGTTTGCAGGCAAACGTCAGACGAGCTTTCTGGCGTCGCGGCGAAAGTCATCGACAACATCGATGTCACCACTGACAGCGGTATCTCGAAACTGAAGAACGAGCTGGCCGGGCAAACCATTGATCTGCTGATCAACAACGCCGGCCTGCTACAGGATGAGAAGCTGGGCAGCATCGACTTCGATTCCATCCGGACCCAGATGGAAATCAACGCCTATGCGCCGTTGCGGGTGGCCGAGGCCTTGGTCTCGCAGATCCCTTCCGGCGGCAAGATTGCCAACATCACCAGCCGCATGGGATCTATTGCGGATAACGATTCCGGTGGGCGCTACGGTTACCGCGCTTCAAAAGCGGCATTGAACGCCTTTGGCAAATCCCTCGCCATGGATCTGAAGCCCCGGGGGATCGCGGTGGCGCAGTTGCACCCCGGGTATGTGCAAACCCGCATGGTGAATTTCGGCGGGCTGATCACACCCGAGGAATCAGCCAAGGGTCTGGCAGCCAGGATTGAAGGCCTGAGCCTGGAGAACACCGGCTCCTTCTGGCACAGCAATGGTGAAGAGCTGCCCTGGTAACGGCGCATTAGCCGCTACCCGTCGCTTCAGTTGCCGCCCATATCGGCAAAATACGCGGATTGTCACCGAAGCATGGCTTTGCGCCAGCGCACCGGGGGCAGTCCGGTCCAGCGCTTGAAGGCGCGGTAAAAGGTACTGACTTCGGCAAAGCCCAGGGCTTCGGCAACTTTGGGTAGAGAGGCGCTGGGATCTGCCACGGCCTGCAGTGCCTTTTCACGGCGCACTTCGTCCAGCAGGGCATCGAACGTCTGCTCCTGTTCCTGCAGCCGCCGCGCCAGAGTCCGTTCGCTGATACCTAACGCCTCGGCTGCTTCGGCCCGACGAGGAAGGCTCGGGCCCAGACGGGCCATCAGCCATCTCCGTATCTCCGGCACAGAAGCGCTGTTAAAGGAAAGCGCGGTAAGTCGGGCGGTGGTGTAGCGTTCGTGCACCTGCGCGAGTTCCGGATCGGCCTGGGGCAGGGGCTGGTCCAGAACGGCATTGTCGACCAGCACACCGCTGAACGCCTGCTCGAATTCCACCGGGCAGTTAAACGCGGCCTGGTATCCCGCCAGGGGCCCGAGCCGGGGCTGGCTGAACTGGACCCGTGAAGGCTGCATGCGGGTACCGGTTACCCAGCTGGCGAAGCCGACCACCGCGGCCAGCACCGCTTCAATCTGATGCGGACTGAAAGCCAGCTTCCCCTGCCGGGGATGGTAAACCAGCCAGGTGGCGGAATGGCCTGCCAGGATCTGGAAACGCCCGCCGTCGGAGATCAGCCGCTGGAAGCGCTGCCCCATCACAATGGCTTCGC
>Ga0208300_100164_pt1 | contig 68766 bp, 68 predicted proteins | sample 23_taG_FD_184096 | JGI IMG/M metagenome (GOLD analysis project Ga0208300, IMG submission 184096) | Marine viral communities from Cariaco Basin, Caribbean Sea - 23_WHOI_OMZ (SPAdes) (version 2) | ecosystem: Environmental > Aquatic > Marine > Oceanic | place: Caribbean Sea: Cariaco Basin...
GGGGAAGTGTGTCTGAACGCCGGAAAGTGGTTAAAAAGTAGCCGATGTAAGTCGAGCCAGTAGGTGTTTAGCGGTGTTACAGCCTGAGTGCGGTACTGGCTGAGGTACTATGAGAAATCCAGGCTAGGGGTGAAATTACTGTTTATCTCGAATATTACAGAAAATATGATGCTCAAAATGGATTTAGCCAGTGTGTGCTGGAACTATCTAATTCAAATGGCTTGGTTGCAATAGAGTCTAGTGTAAATAATACAAGAATTCGTTCAAATTTAAGCTTGCCAAATACTCTAAATTATTATCCTTTTGTTTATTTGGATAGATTAAATAAAGTTGCTTTTAGTGTTGGTGAAAATTTCACAGCAATATCAGTTAACGGTTCAAGTAATGTGTCAATTGATGATAATAGTGTTTTGATTAATTTTATTAAAGGATTGACGACTATCAGCATGAAACGATTTCTAAGCATAGAGGGGGTAGACTACAGGAATAGACTGATTGTCAAATACAAATCTGCCACTGCCGCCGAGCTTGATTTACTTACCGCGCAATAGGAGCCTGTAATGCTAGATATTATCGGTACACTTTACAATGTTGATAACAGCGATCCTGATGCGCCGGTTAGCACTCCTTTAGCCGGTTATCATATTAACGCCACTCGCAAGATTAAAGGTGCTGATGCATATCTTGTTGAGCCATTAACGCCCCGACGTGTGTTTGCCGGTATTAAAACGTATCACTATACGTTTGCCGACGAAGATAAAGCGAGGCAGGTTATCGGTTATGACGACGAAGCAGGCTATGCTCCTGAGTTTGAGCCAAAGCCTGTGCCGGTGCCCGCCTCGGTAAGCGCCCGGCAGGGCATGGAGCAGCTGATAAGGCTGGGGCTTGATGAGCAAGTAGACACTGCGATTGACGAAATTGAAGACCCGATTCAGCGCAAAATTGTACGCAACTGGTTTCAAAAAGCCGGTGAATGGGAGCGCGATAACCCGCAGTTTGTCGCGCTTTCGGAAAAGCTGGGGCTGTCGGCTGAGCAGTCAGACGACTACATGCGCGAAGCGGCCACGCTATGAGCGAGTTTCGAAAGTTCGTCGGGCTGCGTATCAGTACGCAGCCCAGCGCGGTGCCTACTGCCGCTCAAATTGATGAAGGCGAGCTAGCGTTCAACGTTGCCGATGGCAAAATATTTGCCCTGCTGGCAGGCGCTGTTACCGACATTACCGACAGCTACTCACAGCAGCAGATAGACGACGCACTAAGCGACAAAGCCAACGCCGACGATCTAAAAGCGGTGGCCACGTCGGGAAGTTACAACGACCTGGATGACACGCCCACGCTAGGCACCGCCGCCGCCAAGGACGCGGACGCCTTCGATGCTGCAGGAACCGCCAACAATGCCGTTAATGCCCACGGCAACGCCCCAGATCCGCACGAGCAATACGTGCAAAAAGAAACCGGCAAAGGGCTGTCAGATCGCAACTACACGCAAACCGAAAAAGCCAAGCTGGCGGCAGTGGGCAGCATGGCCAACCGCGACGTTTACATATCAGACCAGCCGCCAGACGACGCGATAGGCAACGACGGCGATATATGGTTGCAGCACTGGAGCTAGCCCATGCATGTACACATCGACGGCGAATGGCGCTATGCCGAAGAGTGTGTTCGCGTCGATGGCCGCTGGCGCGCCGCGTCCCGCTGGGAGCGCATCAACGGCGCGTGGGTGCTAGTGCGCGACGCCCGCACCTGGGCAATTCACGAACTCAACTGGGAAGATGACAATTTCTGGGGAGGTCTGGAAGAGCCGTAGGCGGTGAGTGGTTTTGGTGCCTGCCGTAATCCATGACTTACAAGTACTGTCGGTGATTTCCTACATTCAACAGTAGCTTTAACCGCTATTGTGAATAGTGTGACGCCGAGGGATCGCCGCTTTAAGCAAGTCGAATGCGTCACAACAGGGACGAGGGGCGTGGCTTACCACGGACGGTAGACCACGCCCCATTCTGCATTCTGATCGTTAGCCCGCCGCCACACGCCCTCCGTCATCAAATCCCGCCGCGTTATTAAATATGCCGCCGTGCCAGGTGTTAACGAATCCATTGGGTCAAAACTCTTTCCATGCCAACGGCCGCTATACAAATACCCCTTCTGAATGATGTGGAACTCAATCACGCAACGAGGCAGGCGCATTGAAGAAATACGCCGCCAGCCTCGGCGCTCCATGCTCTTGCGCCAGAGCGTTGCACGGTAACGCGTATCCATTACATCGCTTCTGTAGGGTTCCAGCGCACACGAACATGCTCGGCGGCATCGTCTAGCGGCACCATCGTGACGTTCTCGACGGTGCCGAGATCGGCAAGCAGGCGCGACCAATCCTCTGCTGCATCATCGGGCTGGCGCTGGATCTCGGTGCAATTCTCTGACTGAGCCGCCGGCGAATTGATCTTGCGTTTCACGCGCTCGACTAATGCCGCGTAGGTTTTCTCTGGCATCATCGCCTTCCTGTTACTGGTTATGTGTACAGTTGTTAAGTCGAGTATAGCCAGGCTAGGGGCGGGTCGTCTATCGGGATGCAATGGGAGGGTGGTCGCAATTTGGTCGCAGACTGCATGCGACCAATGTGCTGTGTGTAAATATAGTAAATCTGTAAAGTGCTGATTTATCAATAAAGCCTTGTGCAAGCGCAGCCCTTGATAATCGCCGAAGCGGATTCAAAATCCGCCGCCTTTTTGCCACGCTTGGAATGGCTAATAACTTGTGATCAAGTGCTAAGATAAATAAATTATACATTGAGATAGGTAGTTGCCTTATGAAGCAAGCGTGGATAAACGGTATTGAGGGCCAAGGCTTGGCGCAGGTCACTCTGAAAGGGACTATCAAGCAGTGCGATGGGTGGTTCATACCTGAAAACACTGGTGATGCAATAAAGCTGGCACTTGAAGATAACGCCATATTCAAAGGGGTTGTGGTGGAAGGCAGTAAAGAGACCGTGTGCGAATTTAGTGTCATTCTCACCGAGTCAACCACATCTAGTAGTGGCGATAGAATCTACTTCAAGGCGTTAGGAAATCCTTACTCCTAATGTAGAGGCTTGGCGAGTTCAGCGCAGGCAGGGCACTGTGTTCAGATTGTGCCAGAGGCCTGCAATTTAATGTGTCTAACTGCATAAAATTAAGAATTTTGGTTGCTCGGTACACACTGCGCCCAGCGCGTTATGATATTTAAATAAGCTGGTTATGATAACCGGCGGTTGAGAGGGTAGGTCTTGAAATCCGCTGCGCTTTAGTACCCCAGCGCCTCTTTGGACTTTTGAAACTCATTTAGCCAATCGTTGGCCGCATTATATAGTTCATGCGCTTGTTGCTTCATGAGTTCTGGGTGAAACACGTTACCTTCAGTGCGTGCTTCAAAGTACTGCGAAAGGTTGCCGTGGCATAGGTCATCACGGATATTTCGGATCATAGGTTTGGTGTTGTCTTTCTTTTTGAGCAGCTCATCGAGCTCTGAGACACCTTCTAATGCCAAAGGCGATATATCGATCCCTTTATTTTGGAGACGCCGAAGCATATCCCGGCCCATATATTTTTTTTCGCCTAACGTGGGCTGCATGCTGGGATCAACGATGAAGAGTTTGCCATTAATGATTTCGGTATTTTCTAGGACAGCGTCTAGGTAGCGCATAGTAATATCAATAAAAGTGATTGAGCATAGGCAGGAGGCAATATAAAGCTCATTTTCAAGGCAGGTATAAGCTTCTTCTAAGTGGAAATGAACTTCAGGAGCTTTGGCTCTACCCCTGATGGAAGCCTTCATCAGCTTTGAGCGGACTTCTTCTTTTGAAATCATAACTGAGAACCACCGTGTAACTCGTTTATATTTATAGATCGCACCGCTTTGAGAGTGCGGAAAGATAGCGGCTACCCTAGCAAAATCAGTTGGATATAGTGATAAGGGCGGGGTGATGAGGTTACGAAAAGAGGAGGCAGGCGCGAGCGGATACACATTTCCACCCGTATGGTTATAGGCAAGTTAAACTGCTGCCTGCCATAAGGGTTTTTCCCCTAAGCATCTCACGCTTTTCGCAGTAATGGCCTTAAGGTCTGCACCCTCTAGGCAGAGAAGACTCCTCAGAACCCCGTCCCAAGGGCAGCGTTGACACAGTCGCGGCTACATTCTCTTCCTGCTAGCCTCCGAAGTTCCTCCCCTTTGCTAGGGACCCAGCTGTGCAGAAGCTAGGCGGCATAAGGGGGTCGTCAAAAAGTTGGCCAAAATAGAGACCTCCCTTCAACGGCCCCCATGAAAATGGGAGCAACAGCTCAAAGTTACATGAGCCATTATTCGTTAGCAAATATGGCCTCGGGTTTGCGGCACACGAAAAGAGCTAGCTCTGAATTGCAGGCACAAAAAAAGCACCTAATGAGGTGCTTTTAATGTTGACTAAAAAACTGACTAATACATGCCTAATCTAGGCTGTATAGTGACTATTTTCAGTAGAGGCTTAGTGCTAAGTGTCTGAAAATAATGCTTAAATTGGTGCGGATGGGGAGACTCGAACTCCCACACCTTACGGCACTAGAACCTAAATCTAGCGTGTCTACCAATTCCACCACATCCGCTGAAGACGAGACGTATATTAACAGCATTCGTATTAATGTCAACGGTGTGTCACTAAAATTGTTAATTAAATCAGTCTGAGGAAAGTATGCTCCTGACGCGGTTAGTACATTGTGCAAGCACTTGGGCCAAAAAGGGGTTGCCAGGTTATTGTGCTTTTTGCCTATCTGCCCAGCAAACCAGTAGTGGTTGGTGCCAGGAGTGCTTTGCACAGTTGCCATGGAATGCCAATGGCTGCAGGCAGTGTAAAGAGCCCTTGGCGGTTGGGGGCGAGGCATCCGTTCTATCCGTCTGTGGGCACTGTAGAGAGAGTCTGCCGGCGTTTACTGCCGCGACGGCGGAGCTTTTATTTGAAGAGCCTATAAGAGCGTTAGTTCATGACTTTAAATTTAATGCGTCACCCCGTGCGGGCATGCTGCTGGTAGAACTGATGATGAGTAAACCACCTAGTTGCTTGGGAGAGGGGCTATTGCCGGTGCCGATGCATAGCACCCGAGCGCGGCAGCGGGGTTTTAATCAGTCTCACTGGTTGGCTGGTCAACTAGGCAAGCGGGTCAAATTGCCCGTAGTAACGGCTGAATGTAGTCAACAGCTGCCTTCTCAGCGGACGTTAAGCAGAAAAGAGCGAGCAAAAAATTTGGTAGGTGCTTTTCACATTAATGGTTCTCTGCCATCACATCTCACTATCATTGACGACGTTGTTACTACTGGCGCAACCTGCCAAGCACTTGCAGAAGAGGCGCTTCGTGCGGGGGCTAAACGTGTCGATATTTGGGCAGTTGCTCGAACACCTCTGGTGCATAATTGATAGAATGCAGGCTTAATTGCACAGGAGCGGTATATGCCACACCCATTTAGTACGCTTTCTCCGGATACTGTGATGTCTGCTGCGGAGTCTGTTGGGATTTGGCCGGCTGGTGAGCCGTTTGCACTTAATAGCTATGAAAATCGAGTGCTGATGTTTCGTGACGATGACGGTGAGCGCTGGGTTGTGAAATTCTATCGTCCTAGTCGTTGGTCGGATGAGACTATTCAGGAAGAGCATGATTTTCTTCAAGAGTTGGCTGCTGCAAATGTGCCCGTTGTTGCGCCCTGGCGTGACCCGCATGGCCAATCACTCCATACTTACCAGCAATTTCGCTTCACACTTTACCCGCAGTGCAGTGGTCGAGCGCCAGAGCTAGATAATCCGTCGCATCTTTTTGCATTGGGTAATGCATTAGGGCGACTACATGCAGTGTCATCACGAAAGGCGTTTCAGTATCGCCCAAGCGTTGAGTGGCAGCACGGTATTGATGATGCGGTGGCGCGTGTTATCGAGAGTAAAAGGCTAAGCAAGCATCAGCAGCGCGCTTATCACAACGTTGTCCAAAAAATACTGGCTCATCTTGGAAAGCATCCCATTGCCAGCGACCAAATGATTCGAACGCATGGTGATTGTCATTTGGGCAATGTGCTAGGACGAGATGACTCATTTACCTTGGTGGATTTTGACGATTGCCTTATGGCGCCCGCTATCCAAGATATATGGATGCTGTTACCCGTTGATGATCCATCCGGTTGGCGAGCGCAGCTAAGTGAAATTGTTGAAGGCTATGAAGAGGAGCAAGTATTTCCGCAACACCAGCTGTCGCTGATCGAGCCATTGCGGGCTTATCGCCTTATCCGATACACCGCATGGCTTGTTTCTCGTTGGGATGACCCGGCCTTTCCTCGTGCCTTTCCATGGCTGGCGGAGAGCGGATATTGGGATCAGCATATCCGCCAGCTTGAACAGCAGCTGTTACAGCTTGAAAAGCCTATTTGGCTAGCATAACCATTGCAGCGGTAGTTAATTAAGCCTCGCCCCCATTGACGATGAGTGACGTGGTTCTATTCAGGTTGATTGACGGAGCGTGGGTTTTCAGCGCTTGCATCGGGATCAGGCCGATCTGAGGGGATTGGGTTGGCTACGCCTTCTCCATCAGCCTCCCGTCGAGCAGCATTAATTTCCGCTGAAGGGTTGTCTTGAGCGTTGATGTCGATATTTTCATCCAGCGTTACCACGAATGCTTGGCCTGGCGATAGGGTACAAGACGGCTCATCACAGGCAAGGCCGTACTGTCCATCTGCCGCATAGGCACCTGCACTAAATGAACCTGTAAAAATAGCGCTTTCAGCATCGTGTGTTTCAATGCAGGTTGCGTCTTGCGTTGTAATACGAATACGCCCATTAGTGAGCTGTGCATTGGCAACTAAAACGCAGTATTCGGGTAGCTGGTGTGAGGCACCGCCAGCTTGAGTGGGATGAAGTAAGATAGCTTCATAGCGCGATTGGCTGTCGCTAAAAGCAAACTCTTCGATCACCTCGACACCGACACTAGCACCTTTAGGTAGTGTTAATGTCTGTTCAGCGGCTAACAAGGGGGTTGCCAATGCAGTTCCCAATAGAGCAGTTAAGAAAAATGGTGCAGATTTGAATGACATAAGGAAATCTCAGATGAGCGCTACGAATTAAGCTGGCTAGTTCGATCCATGATAGCACAGCTTAAATAGTCTCAAAGGGGGGTGCGCGGCACTCTGCCACAGCACGGTTAGGTGCGTTAAAATAACCGGGTGTGGTGTTTCTTATTGTGCAAAAGTTGTTTCGCGTATATTTTTTGTACATGATTGGCGCACGGCTCTCAGCTATTGATAGATAGCAATATTTCGCCGTTGAGTAAACGCTCTAGTAGAGCAAATATTTTTCAATGGCTAGCACGTACAGTTTTGATGAGGCTTCAAATGACCGACGACATTGCTCAACACTACCGCCACATTATCACCGCAATCGGTGAAAACCCTGACCGTGAAGGGCTGCGCGATACACCCAAAAGAGCCGCAAAAGCAATGCAGTTCTTGAATGCTGGCTATCAGCAATCACTAGAGGAGATTGTTAATGGCGCGGTATTTGAGTCGCAAACGGATGAAATGGTCCTTGTAAAAGACATTGAACTGTACTCGATGTGTGAGCACCACTTGCTACCCTTTATTGGCAAATGTCATATCGCTTATCTGCCTAGCGGAAAAGTACTCGGACTTTCGAAGTTTGCCCGCATTGTTGATATGTACGCTAGGCGTATGCAAATCCAAGAAAACTTGACGCGTGAAATTGCCGAGGCAGTGCAGCAAGTTACCCAATCAAGAGGTGTCGCTGTGGTGATTGAGGCACGCCATCTTTGCATGATGATGCGCGGTGTGGAAAAGCAAAATTCAAGTATGACATCTTCTGTGATGCTGGGGAGTTTTCGCAGCAATCAAGCCACTCGGCAGGAATTCTTAACGTTAATCAGTTGAAATACTGGCTAAGAATCTTTGGCAGGTTTCATTGTAAAGATTTGGTTAAACACGTGGTTTCGTCTTAGCATGAACAGGTCAATGAGCCCGTGAGGCCAATATTTGGTCAGGAGTCTGTCATGGAAGCGCTGAAAGAAACACAGCTGTATTGCCCGTTTGCCTATATCGATGGTAGCTGGGTAGCCGCCGACAGCGGTGAGCAAATTAATGTCTTAAACCCTGCAACGGGTGAGTCCGTGGGCGACATGCCGCGCCTGGGTAAAGCTGAGACAGAGCGCGCCATCGATGCAGCGGATGCCGCGTTACCCGCTTGGCGTGCGCTGACAGCTCAAGAACGAGCTGATCTGCTGCTGAAGTGGCATGATCTTATGCTGGAGCATAAACATGATCTCGCTTTGCTCATGACCTACGAGCAAGGCAAGCCAGTAAAAGAGGCAGAGGGCGAAATTGCCTACGCCGCTAGTTTTTTACGTTGGTTTGCTGAAGAAGCGCGCCGTGTTTATGGCGAGACTATTCCCGCCGCTAAAGCAAACCAGCGTATTGTGGTGACAAAACAGCCTGTCGGTGTTGTGGGGGCTATTACGCCTTGGAATTTTCCGGCTGCTATGATCACGCGTAAAGCCGGTGCCGCGTTAGCAGCGGGGTGTACGATTGTCGTTAAGCCTGCAAGCCAAACGCCATTTTCTGCAACGGCTCTCGCCCTGTTGGCAGAGAGAGCGGGCATTCCCCGTGGCGTGTTCAATGTGGTGCCTGGCAGCGCTGCGGATATTGCCAGTGCGCTCACTCAATCACCCAAAGTGCGCAAAATCACCTTTACGGGGTCCACAGAAGTTGGCCGCAAGCTTATGGCTCAGGCGGCTGAGCATGTGCAAAAAATATCCCTAGAGCTGGGAGGGAATGCGCCCTTTATCGTGTTTGAAGATGCAGACCTTGATGCCGCTGTAGAAGGTGCCATGGCTGCGAAGTTTCGTAATGCTGGTCAAACATGCGTGTGCACTAACCGGTTTTTGGTGCAGTCTAGCGTTATTAACGCCTTCTGTGAGAAGTTGGCGGTTGCTATGAATAGTGAGCTGTACGTTGGTAATGGTACCGAGCCCAATATTAACATTGGCCCTTTGATCGACGGTGACGCGGTCAAAAAGGTCGGTGAGCATGTGCAAGATGCCGTCGATAATGGGGCAGAGCTGCTGCTCGGTGGTCATCCGCATCCGCTAGGTGGCAACTTCTTTACTCCAACGTTGATTAGCTTTGCAACAGATAAGATGAAGGTGGCTCACGAAGAAACCTTTGGCCCTCTGGCGGCGGTTTTTCCCTTCGATGAAGAGGAAACTGCTATCGAGATGGCTAATGATACCGAGTATGGTTTAGCCTCCTATTTCTACTCACAGGATCTGGGTCGCGTTTGGCGCGTCGCTGATGCGCTTGAGTATGGCATGGTGGGCATTAACACCGGCCTTATTTCTAATGCGGCCGCGCCTTTTGGAGGCGTTAAAGCATCCGGTCTTGGGCGTGAAGGTGGACACCAAGGTTTGGAAGAGTACCTTGAGACCAAATATCTATGTATTGATCTAGGTTAAGCACAGGCGCAAGCTCTATAAATAAACAGTGCTGTAAATAAACAGCGCTATCAGCAAGCAGGCCCCCATCGGAATCCGCTGGGGGCCTGCTTTTATGGCAGGATGAGGCGATTAATGACGGAAGTGGCGCATGCCGGTAAATACCATGGCAATGCCCGCTTCGTTAGCGGCATCAATGACTTCCTGATCACGCATGGAACCGCCGGGCTGAATAACGGCAGTAATGCCTGCGGCTGCGGCAGCATCAATGCCATCGCGGAAAGGGAAGAATGCATCTGACGCCATTACTGAGCCTGGCACTGAAAGACCTTCATCTGCCGCTTTAATGCCAGCAATTTTCGCTGAGTAAACGCGGCTCATTTGGCCGGCGCCAACACCGACTGTTTGACCCTCTTTGGCGTATACAATCGCATTCGATTTAACGAATTTAGCGACTCGCCAAGCAAAACCTAGGTCACGCAGTTCTTGTTCTGTTGGAACGCGCTCGCTAACTACCGTCAGTTCTTCGCGGGTGACCATACCCTGGTCGCGCTCTTGTACCAACAGTCCGCCGTTAACACGTTTAAAGTCAAACGCAGGCTGTGTTTCGCCAGGCCAGTGGGCGCTGACATCAAGCAGGCGTACATTCTGCTTCTCTGCCACGATAGCCGCTGCCTCATCACTCACGCCGGGGGCGATAATCACTTCAACAAACTGGCGATCAATAATTGCCCGAGCGGTTTCAGCATCTAGCGCTACGTTAAATGCAATAATGCCACCAAAAGCACTGGTCGGATCGGTAGCGAAGGCTTTGTCATATGCTTCAAGGGCAGTGGCGCCAATGGCTACACCGCAAGGGTTGGCATGTTTGACAATGACACAAGCCGTTTCATCAAACGCTTTAACGCATTCAAATGCTGCATCTGTGTCAGCTACATTATTAAAGGAGAGTGGCTTACCCTGTAGGTTTTTTGCAGTGGCGACGCTTGGCTCGCTGGCTTGAGGGTCGATATAAAAAGCAGCTTGCTGATGCGGGTTTTCGCCGTATCGCATGTCCTGCTTTTTGTCTAATTGCAGGTTGAAAGTGCGCGCAAACGTTGCGTTTTCGCTAGTCACTTTACGGCCTAGGTAATTGGCAATGGCGCCATCATAACCGGCGGTATGCTCAAATGCTTTCACGGCCAGGTCAAAGCGGGTAGCGGCGCTCACTTGACCGTCTTGCGCAGCCAGCTCTCCCAGTACCCGAGCATAGTCATCGGCATTAACCACGATGGTGGTAAAGGCGTGATTTTTGGCGCATGCGCGCACCATGGTCGGTCCGCCGATATCGATATTCTCGATGGCGTCTTCCAATGTGCAGTCTGGGTTGGCGACAGTGGCGGCAAATGGATAAAGATTAACGACCACCATGTCGATGGGGGCAATGTCATTTTCTGCCATCACGGCATCATCCTGGCCGCGGCGTGCCAGAATTCCACCATGGATTTTGGGGTGCAATGTTTTTACACGGCCATCCATGATTTCAGGAAAACCAGTGTGCTCAGAGACTTCTTTAACAGGAACTGAGTTTTCCTGAAGCAACCGGAAGGTTCCGCCAGTCGAAAGAAGTTCTACGCCGTGCTGGCTTAAGCCGCGGGCGAATTCAACAATGCCGGTTTTATCGGATACGCTCAAAAGGGCGCGACGGACGGGGGTAGCAGTACTATCAGCCATTAGAGTGCTCGTGTGCAGAGTCAAGGAGTTAACATCGAAAATTACAAACAACAACGCCCCTTATGGGGCGTCACCTTCAATCAATCCATAGAGCTTAAGTTTTTTGCGCAATGTGCCACGGTTTAAGCCCAATACATCCGCGGCGCGGGTTTGGTTGCCTTCAGTATGTTCCATTACGCAGCTAAGTAGTGGCGCTTCTACTTCGGCCATCACCATAGCGTAGAGATCAGTTGCCTGGCTGCCATCGAGATGCTCGAAGTAACGACGTATCGCCGTTTCAACCGCTTCTCTAAGTGGTTGAGGCGGTGCGCTCGCGGCGGGGTCTGCCAGAGTGCCTGTAAGACGGTGAGAGAGCTCGTTCGAAAGCAGGTCGCGTTCAGTCATGCAGCATGGCTTCCTTTAGCTAGCAGACGCTCTGCAGCGTCTTGCGTCATGGCATCATTAATCCAATCAAATTGCGATGCTGGGGTGGCAAGCGCATTAAATTGCTGCTTCAGCAGATAATACTGTTTGTCGTTGAAGCGCGGGTCTTCATTCAAGTACCAACCAAGGTGTTTGCGTGCTATACGAACACCCATTGTATCGCCGTAAAACGTGTGCAGAGCTTGTAAGTGTTCATTGAGAACATCGCGGCGCTCATCAAGAGTCGGGGGTGTTAACAGCTCACCATGGGCAAGATAGTGGGTAATCTGCTCGAATATCCATGGGTTACCTTGCGCTCCGCGACCGATCATTACTGCATCGGCACCTGTATATGACAAGACCTCTTTGGCCTTTTGGGGGCTGGTAATATCCCCATTGGCGATGACCGGTATCGTCAGGTGTGACTTAATTTCAGCGATAGTGTCGTACTCAGCCCATCCAGTATAGCGCTGCTCTCGATGACGTCCATGTACTGCTAAGGCTTGGATGCCTGCGGATTGCGCGAGTTTAGCAATGCGTAGGCCATTGTTAGCTTCAGCAGACCAGCCTGTACGAATTTTTAAGGTAACTGGAATATCAACAGCCTTAACAACGGCGTCCAGAATCTCGGCTACTAGCGCTTCATCACGCATTAGGGCAGAGCCAGCCGCCTTATTGCAGACCTTTTTAGCCGGGCATCCCATGTTGATATCAATCACCTGGGCGCCTAGTTCGGCGTTAAGGCGCGCAGCATTAGCCAGCATTTCAGCATCCCCCCCGGCAATTTGTACAACCCGTGGGTCAGGTTCGCCTTGGTGATCCATGCGTAGCTTGGACTTTCGGGTATGCCAAAGAGAAGGGTCAGCTGTCACCATTTCACCGACCACCCACCCCGCACCTAAACGCCTACAAAGTTGGCGAAACGGGCGGTCGGTAACGCCAGCCATCGGCGCCAAGATAACTTGGTTGGGTAACTGGTGAGGCCCTATCATTGGTGGCTGAAAGTTTTGTGTGGTCATTGTGCTGCGCTGTTGATACAGATAAAAATCGTCGAGTAGGCGTTTCAAGGGGGCGTATGATACGCCTACTCGACGATGGGGTGAAGGCCGTTGGCTAGATTAAACAGCGCGGTGGCCAGATAGGCGAACCCACCCTTCGCGAATTGTGGGCTCCTCCATTGTCAAGCCCTGGGCTTCGTAGGCTTGCAAGACCTCATCCGCTTGGTTAGCTAAAATGCCAGACAATACTATTTGTCCGCCGGGCGCGACATGACCTGCAATCATTGGGGCTAACTCAACTAATGGTCCCGCTAGAATATTAGCCGTGACGACTGGGTAGTGGCCGTCGTTCAGTTGTTCTGGATAGTACAGCGACAATTGTGCGTTGCTAATCTGATTGCGCGCTGCATTGTCACGACTTGCCTGAAGTGCCTGGGGGTCTATATCAGTGGCATCGGCGTGGGATGCGCCTAACTTTAGCGCGGCAATGGCAAGAATGCCTGAGCCGCAGCCCACATCCAGGACCGTTTTATCTTCCAGCTCGCCGCTAACTGCCAAGCTATCTAACCACTCCAGGCAAAGCGCTGTCGTGGGATGGGTGCCAGTGCCAAATGCAAGGCCTGGGTCAAGAATGAGATTGACAGCATCGGCTTCTGGTGGCTCATGCCAGCTCGGCACAATCCATAGCCGTTGGCCCATTCGCAACGGCGTAAAGTCATCCATCCACTCTCTTTCCCAGTCCCTATCGGCTAATAGTTCATACTCAATCGTTGGGCAGGGTTCGCCGGGGACTTGCTCAGACCAAGCGGCTTGAATACGCTCAAGCATGGCTTCAACGCCGCCTAAGTCGTCATATAGGCCGGTCAGAATTGTATCTTGCCAAAGCGGGGTAGTGCCTCGCTCGGGTTCGAAGACGGGATCATCGTGGGCGTCTTGCAGGCCAATGGCCGTTGCGCCTTCCTCTAACAGTAGATCTTCGAGTAGTTCGGCTTGTTCTGGGGCAACATGGGCTTTGAGTTGGAGCCAGGGCATCAGTAATCTCCACTGCGTAGGTGCATTCACGCAAAGGTAAAACAATAACGGGGTGGCTATGGCCACCCCGTTGAGCATTATCAGCTATCTATATCGCTTTTGCAGATCTTAGCTACCGAGTTTCTTTTCAAGATAGTGAATATTGACGCCGCCTTGGCGGAAATAACTATCTCTCACCAAATCTTTTTGCAGGTCAATATTGGTCTTGATCCCCTCAACCAGTAGCTCATCTAGGGCGTTGCGCATACGCGTGAGGGCAATCTCGCGATCAGCTCCCCAGGTGATTAGCTTGCCAATCAGTGAATCATAATGAGGCGGTACGGTGTAGCCAGTGTACAGATGAGAGTCCATACGCACGCCAAGGCCGCCGGGGGCATGGAACAGAGTGACTTTGCCCGGGGAGGGCATAAACGTACGCGAGTCTTCCGCATTAATCCTGCTCTCAAAGGCATGGCCATTGATCTTTACGTCTTCTTGGCGAATCGAAAGTGGCAGGCCGGAGGCAATGCGCAACTGTTCCTTAACGATATCTACGCCTGTGACCATCTCGGTGACAGGGTGCTCTACCTGTACACGGGTATTCATTTCAATAAAGAAGAAATCACCGTCTTCGTATAGGAACTCGAAGGTGCCCGCGCCACGATAGTTAATTTCGAGACACGCTTGGCGACATGCTTCGAGCACCTTTGCGCGCGCTTCCGGGTTGATGCCAGGAGCAGGCGCTTCTTCCAGAACCTTTTGGTGACGGCGCTGTAAAGAGCAGTCGCGATCATAAAGGTGGATAGCATTGCCTTGCCCGTCAGCCAGCACCTGAACTTCAACATGGCGGGGTTTCTCAAGGAATTTTTCCATGTAAACCGTGCCATCGCCAAACGCCGAGTGCGCCTCAGTACGGGTGACAGTAATGGCTGAAAGCAGATGGCCTTCGGTGTGCACCACCCGCATACCGCGGCCACCACCGCCGGCAGCCGCTTTGATAATTACCGGATAGCCAATGCGGCGTGCAGTGGCTAGGTTGGTGGCGTCATCGTCACCTAACGGGCCGTCTGAGCCAGGCACGGTAGGAACACCTGCAGCCTTCATTGCTTCAATGGCGCTAACTTTATCACCCATTAAGCGGATAGTTTCCGCGCGCGGGCCAATAAAGGTAAAGCCAGAGCGCTCAACCTGCTCAGCAAAGTTGGCGTTTTCCGAGAGAAAGCCATAGCCAGGATGAATGGCGCTTGAATCCGTCACTTCAGCAGCGCTTATTAATGCAGGAATATTCAAGTATGACTGCGCTGAGGAAGCGGGGCCGATGCATACCGCTTCGTCGGCCAAGCGAACATGCATCAATTCACGGTCAGCTTTGGAGTGAACCGCAACGGTTTTAATGCCTAGCTCTTTACAGGCCCGGAGAATACGAAGGGCAATCTCGCCGCGGTTTGCGATAAGTACCTTGTCCAGCATGGGAGAATCCACCCGTGTTGTTGTGAAAGATTAAGCGATGACGATCATAGGTTGATCGAATTCCACCGGCTCTCCGTCTTCCACAAGGATGGCCTCGACGACGCCGTCGCGATCGGCTTCAATTTGATTCATCATTTTCATTGCTTCAACGATACATACCGTATCGCCTTGCTTAACCGTATCGCCAACTTCCACGAACGATTTTGCGCCCGGTGCTGGGCTACGGTAGAACGTGCCTACCATGGGTGAATTAACCGCTTCACCTTGATAGCTCGCGCTTGGGGACTCTGCCTCGGCTGCCGGGGCGCTGGGTTGAGCGGGTGCCTGCTGCATCGGAGCCATTTGAGCGTACTGTGGCATTGGCTGAGGCTGCCATGTTGCACCATTAGGATGGCGGCTGATGCGGACCGACTCTTCGCCTTCCTGAATTTCAATTTCGCTAATGTTTGACTCTTCGAGGAGTTCAATCAGTTTTTTAACTTTACGAATATCCATACCTGTTGCCCCAAAAGTGATGAAGGTTAATCGTAATGCAGTTGGCTGTGGTACAGCCAGCTGCATTACGTGTCGTTACAGCGCAGTAAACCTTGTCTGAAAATGAACAGAACGCTGCACGATGTTGAACGTTACCCGGCGCTAAGTCCTAAAAAACGAGGATTTTAGCAGATATGGCTGCGAAGTTTGCCGAAAAAGTACCGGCATGTCTAGTGAAGGTCGACATAAGCTCGTTGTTGGTTATTTAAACAACTGTTTGACGACGTTCGCGACACAAGGTGGCTTTAGGCTCCAGCTCAGCCTTGTTGCCAGCGGCGTAACGCTTCCAAGTGCTGCACTAACTGGGGCGCAGTTATTTCGCCTTGAATGCGTGCATCTCGCACTTCTTCTCCCTGGCTAAAAAAAAGTAAGCTTGGTGGGCCGAATAAGTTAAACCGGTTAAGCAGCTCTCGGCTTTGAGCATCTGTATCGGTGACATCGACCTCAATCAGGCGGAAATCGTTCAATGCTGCGACCACATTGGGGTCCGGAAAAACATCGCGTTCCATTAGTTTGCAGGAGATGCACCAGTCAGCAGTGAAATTAACAAAGGCAGGCTGTTGAGCGCTTGCGGCTTCCGAGAGTGCTGTTTCTAGTGCGCTCAGTTCATCAACTTGCTGAAAAGCCAGTGTGGCTTGCGGCGTGCCGCTGTCCGATGAGGAGCTGGATACCGTTAAGGGACGCAATGGATTACTGCCGCCTTGGGCTGCGCCAATGACAAGGGCAATGCCCCATGCCAGTAACATCAGTCCTAGCGTTTGTCGTGCTTTAGGCCAGCCTTGCGGCTGATTCATGTTTAAGGCGCCCAGCATGAGTGCGCTACCTATCGCCAGCGCTGCCCAGAGCAAAAGCGCTATCGAAGGCGGTACTAATCGCTCAACCATCCAAATGGCAACGCCCAGTAACAGCAACCCAAAAGCAATTTTAACCCCGTTCATCCAAGCGCCTGAGCGGGGGAGCAGCGTTGCTCCAAAGGTGCCCACTAATAGCAGTGGCACACCCATGCCTAGACCTAGTGCAAATAAAACAGCCCCACCCATGGCTGCGTTTCCGGTTGAGGAAATAAACACCAACGCACCGGCAAGTGGGGCCGTTACACAGGGGGAAACCACTAAGACTGATAGAGCGCCTGCTAGGGCTAGGCCCGCAGGACCGCTTTGCTGTGCACGTGCTTGCCAGCCGTCAATTTTGGCGGCCAGTCGCGGCGAAACTCTTAAGTCAAACGCGCCGAACATCGCTAAGGCAAATAGCGTAAATAGAACAGCAAAAGTAGCTAGCACCGGTGCTGATTGTAGGTGGGCTTGAAGATTTAATCCCGCACCGAACAGTCCCATTAACACGCCGACTAACGCATAGGTGGATGCCATGCCCAAAACATAGCTGGCTGAGAGTACAAATGCTCGGGGCCGAGTTGGTTTTTGTCCTACGATAATGGAAGACAAAATAGGTATCATCGGTAGTACACAGGGCGTGAAAGTAAGCCCCAGTCCGGCGATAAAAAATAACCCTAAGGCAAGAGGGAGGCTGGCGCTGCCGAGCAAGGCATTAAAGCGGCTATCTTCGCTTTGTGGGGCTGAGAATTCAGCGCTGCTATTTGTGTTTGCGGTTTGGCTAATTTGCTGGGTATTGCTGCCCTCTGCGCCTGCCTGTGCTTGATGTGCAGCGTCCCAGTCAGCAAAGGCCGAGGGGGGGGATGACTCTGAAGCGTCAAGCGACAGGGTTTCCGGCGGATAGCAGAGACCTGCGTCGGCACAGCCTTGGAACGTTAGTTCAATATTGATCGGGCCGCTATAGGCAGGGGTAAATGGGGTTTCAAAGACTAATCGGTCGCGAAAAACATACACATCGCCCATGAATTCATCAGTTGTGAATGTTCCTTGCGGAAGTAGCGGTTCATCAAGGGATACAGCGTCCGTTTTGCTGCTAACGCTAAATTGGTGGCGGTATAAATAGTAGTCATCGGCAATATCGACACCAATATAAATGGCGTTGCCATCATGCCAAGCGGTAGGCTGAAAGGCCTCTAGAACAGGTAAAAAGTCGCTTTGATTGCTGGAAGAGGAAAACCACTGAGCGTGGGCTAGCAGGGGGAGCCAGCAAAGTAACAGTAACAAGCTTAAACGCTTAAAAGACAACACGAAGTATCCTTACGCAGATGTATCAGGGAAATTTTGAAATAGCATATCCTACCTTGTGAAGTCAGCGTAGATGCTGCGGTGACGTGACGCGCTTCTTCATGCTGCGTTAATGTTAAATCTCAGAACTCGGAATTAAGCGACAGAAAATACAAAAGGCTGCCACATGGGCAGCCTTTATGAGGAAGCGAGGTCTGGCGTTATTGCTCAACCCGATAGGTTAAGCTTTTTGGTACGCCGCAACTGATTTTTCGATCGCTTTGCGTGCCGCTTCAACACCTTCCCAAGACTCTACTTTCACCCACTTACCTTTTTCGAGATCTTTATAGTTCTCGAAAAAGTGAGCGATTTGCTGACGCAGCAGTTCAGGAAGATCTGTCACTTCTTGAATATCGTCATACAACGTGCTCAGTTTGGGATGCGGGACGCACACTAATTTTGCATCTTCGCCGGCTTCGTCGGTCATATTTAAAATGCCAACAGGGCGAGCGCGAATGATGCTGCCCGGTGCTACGGGGTGGGGGGTAACGACTAAGGCATCCAGCGGGTCGCCATCATCGGCCAGGGTGTGGGGAATAAAGCCGTAGTTAGCCGGATAGAACATGGGGGTTGCCATGAAGCGGTCAACCAGAAGGGCACCCATATCTTTGTCGATTTCATACTTAATCGGCGCATGATTAGCAGGAATTTCGATCGCCACGTAAATATCGTTGGGCAGATCCTTTCCAGCGGGGATGTTATCGAAGTTCATCGTTTATTCCTTGGCTTGGCTTATCTTAGCTTGGCTTATGTCGTGCGAAGGCTAAGCAGTTGATGCATTGCATTAATGGCGGAGAATTATACGAAGTTGGCTAGTGGATTACCAATGCGACATAGGTGTGTGCCGCTAACAATGGCAATGAATCCAAAAATAAGCGTCGTTTTTCGCCACCACGACGTTTGGCGGGCATCGCTTCTTATGATCAGCGTGTATCATAACCACTGTGTGGTTCCCATGAAGAGCCTAAAGCCCAGGAGGATGAGTTGGCGCACGCCCAGTTACTAATTAGTTATGGCCAAGCCTTTGTAGCCCCTGATAGACGTCTGCACCGTAGCTCTATGTCGGTGCGGTTGCCTGATGCGCAGCTGTTGAAAGTAAAAGGGGGTTGCGCAGTTATTAGTGACTCGATTTCTCGTAACACCTTAGCTAAACAGGCAGGTGATTTAAGTGTTCGTGGTTTTTTGGCTGACTATTACTCTACGCCTGACCATTGGGACACGAAAACGTCGGCAACCCGGGTGCTGCGTGCTCTCAATGGTTGGTGCTATAGCCAAAGCAAGCATGTTAAAGAAGGCAGTTTCGTATCTTCGCTATCCGCGATGGTCTTTCGCGAGCGTGAAGCGCACCTATTTCATATGGGGGATACGTTAGTTTTTCGCTTGCGAGGCGCTGAGTTCGAGCAGCTAACTCGCGACCATGTAACCGATATTGGCGGCTACCGTTATCCCTCGCGTGCTTTGGGAATGGATGGCAGCGTTGATATCGACTATACCCATTTAGCGCTTAAACAGGGCGACTTTTTTGTTTTCACCACTCAGGGTGTCCGTGGCACCTTAATGCCCTCTGATTATGTTCGTCTGATCCGCCAAAATGCCAGTGATCTAGACGCCGCCTGTGAGTGCCTAGCAAGCGAGGCAAAGCAGCGTGCCCAAGATAGGGGATATGGAGGCGATCAATTTTGCTTCCAGATACTGCGTATTGATGAACTGCCGGAAGAGTCTGAAGATCACCCCGGGCTTATTTATGGTGATTTGCCTATTCCCCCCGAGCTGACGCCAGGAGAACGGTTTGACGGGCTTGAAGTGCTGTCGGTGCTGTCACGTAATGCGCAATCTAGAGTTTATCGTGTCCGCGATGTGTATTCAGAGCGTGAAATGGTGATGAAAGCACCCAGCCCAGAACTCTCACTGCGTAACGCGTATCTGGAACATTTTTTACTGCAGCAATGGGTGGTCGAGCGTGTAAATTCGCCCTTTGTCGTTAAAGTAATGCAGTCGTCACGGCCGCGCCGTTACCTTTATTACTTAATGCAGCACGTTGAAGGTGAAACGCTCCGCCAGTGGGCAGAAAGGCACCCGCAAGCGAGTTTGGTGCAGCGCCTGGATATCGCTAATCAACTGGGTAAAGCGGTTCAAGCATTGCATCATCGCGATATCATTCATCAGCAAATTACCCCGGATAATGTGCTGATCGACCCCCATGGCAAGCTTGTATTGGCAGATTTCAGCGCTTGCCACATGCGCGAGGTGGATGGCCATCGCCACTCGGGCGAGCTACTCCGCCAAATTGGTTTTAATGAACACACGGCCCCTGAGTACGCACTAGGTGATAGCGTAGGTCGGCGTAGCGACCAGTACTCATTAGCTTCAACGGTCTATTGGTTGCTGACAGGGGCATTGCCTTATACGTTGACGCCCAATCGGCTGCGCAGTCATACCGATCTCGAAGAGCTCAGCTACCGCAGTGCCCGAACAACTAACCCAGAAATATCGACGGAGCTTGATGATGCGTTGCGCCGTGCGCTAGATCCTCAGCGCGCACTCCGTTTTAGACGGCTCTCCGAATTTCTGCATGCCTTAAGAGTCCCATTGGGGCGCGTGCCCAGCCGTGAGGAGCCTCGCCAAGAGTCACGGCGCTTTTGGCAGGGGGTGGCGGGTATTCTGCTGCTCTTATTGGTGCTTTCCTGGTTGTTGCGCTAGAAGCGTAACGTTGTTCAATTAATAAATACTAACCACAAAAAACGGGGCGGTGAATGATTTCATCGCCCCGTTTTTATGACACGCTAACTATTTACAGCGTGAATTTAGGCAGTTTTTGTGCGACTTTTGCCAGCTTCAGCTTAGCCACTTTAGGTAGGCCGTTTTCAAACGGAGGGAAATCCTCGCCCTGGATGAGCGGAGAGAGATACTCTCGGCAAGCGGGTGTAATCGCAAAACCGTTTTCGCTAATAAAATCCCGTGGCATGAATTTTTCTTGGTTAGCTACTTGTGACAGCGGCGCCGAGATGACATCCCACTGATAGGGAGCCTGAGAAATACGGCGGATGGCAGGCATCATGGCATTTTTACCTGCAAGAGCTAGTGTTACCGCCTCGCGGCCCACTGCGTAGGCTTGTTCAACGTCAGTTTTAGAGGCCAAGTGACGCGCCGCACGCTGTAAATAATCAGCAACTGCCCAGTGGTACTTATACCCCAGGTCTTGCTTTACCATTCCTGCCAGCGTTGGTGCTACGCCACCTAATTGGCGGTGGCCAAAGGCATCGGTATTACCCGCATCGGCAAGGAAAGTACCATCTTCATAGCGTGCGCCTTCAGAGACAACGATGACGCAATAGCCGTACTTCTGAACGCACTCTTCAACGCGCGCCATGACCGCTTTACGGTCAAACGATACTTCAGGAAAGATAATCAGGTGAGGCGGTTCGCCTTCGCCTTCTCCCGCTAAGCCGCCCGCTGCTGCAATCCAGCCAGCATGACGTCCCATCACTTCAAGGACGAATACCTTAGTGGATGTGGCGCACATAGACGCAATATCCAGCGATGCTTCACGGGTAGAGGTGGCAATATATTTGGCAACGCTACCGAAGCCGGGGCTGTTATCAGTAATAGGCAGATCGTTATCAACGGTTTTCGGCACATGAATCGCGGTTAGCGGATAGCCGAGCTTTTCAGACAGCTGGGACACTTTAAGGCAGGTGTCTGCGCTATCACCGCCGCCATTGTAGAAGAAGTAACGAATATCGTGGGCTTTGAAAACTTCGATCAAGCGTTCATATTGAGCACGGTGGGTGTCAATATCTTTCAGCTTGTAGCGGCAGGAGCCAAAAGCACCGCCAGGCGTATGGCGCAAGGCAGCAATCGATTCATCGCTCTCTTGAGTCACATCGATGAGGTCTTCCGTTAAGGCACCGATAATGCCGTTATGACCGGCATATACCTTGCCAATCTGGTCGGGCGCTTGCCTGCAAGCTTCGATAACGCCACAGGCGCTGGCATTGATGACGGCGGTAACGCCACCGGACTGGGCGTAAAAGGCATTATGCTGGGCCATGGAAACGTCTCATCTCCTGAAAACGGGTAGTTAAAACAGTCTGCAAGCAAAGGGAAATAATGCCCCTTTGCTTGTTTTCATAATCGTGCATTAAGCAGCGCGCACTAATGGCACGCTTACCTCTAATGACACGCTTACGTAGAAAGATCGTGCAAACGCGTGCATGCAGCCGCGAAGTTTAGCGCAAAGCCACTGTGGGTGCATCTTGGAGGCTCATCACTCGCTGTCGTCCAGTTCCTGTTCCTGCTGAGCCAGCCGCCATCCGCCTAAGTCTTTATAGCGGTTGACCATCGCACAGAAGAGTTCTGCTGTGCGCTCGGTATCGTAGCGTGCCGAGTGGGCGGACTTGTTATCAAACTCGATGCCTGCCGCTCGACATGCACGAGCAAGCACTGTTTGGCCGTACACAAAACCTGCCAGGGTTGCTGTGTCAAAGCTGGAAAAAGGGTGGAATGGGTTCCGTTTCACGCCGCAGCGGTTCGCCGCCGCATTTAGGAAGCCATGATCAAAGGCAGCATTATGACCAACCAGTATTGCCCGTGAGCACCCATGTGCCTTGATTGATTTACGGATGGGGCGAAAAATTTCACCTAGCGCTTCAGATTCACTTAGTGCCACTTGGCGACGCAGTGGGTCATCTAGGTTGATGCCAGTGAAATCAAGCGCAGATTGCTCGACGTTTGCGCCTTCAAACGGATGAATGTGATACGCGTAAGTGGCGTCGGGTAATAAATTACCGTCAGGGTCCATGGTGAGCGTCACGGCGGCAATTTCGAGTACTGCGTCACTTTGGGCGTTAAACCCACCCGTTTCTAAATCAATGACGACCGGCAGATAACTGCGAAAACGTTGGGCCATCAATTCGCGGGCAAATGCCTCGCTCATGCAGCTCTCCTTAGTAAAGCGAGTAATTGGTTAGAATAAGCGGTTAAAGCAACCCCTTTGTTGGCTATGATTCTAGCAGCTTTACCCCTTAGGCGTCGTTGACGGTATTCGCTGAGCATTGAGAGCGCTATACTCGTAGTTTATGTTATTACACCGCGCTTAGCGCGGTGTCGTTTGGGTGAACTACTTTTCATGAACAAGGAGCAAAGAATGTCCGATGTCAAAAAGGTTGTGCTGGCGTATTCAGGCGGCCTGGACACATCCGTTATCGTTAAGTGGTTGCAAGAGACCTACAACTGCGAGGTAGTGACCTTTACAGCCGACATCGGTCAAGGTGAAGAAGTCGAGCCCGCACGCGCTAAGGCTCAAGCACTGGGTGTTAAAGAGATCTATATCGAAGATCTTCGCGAGGAATTTGTTCGCGATTACGTATTCCCAATGTTCCGAGCGAATACCATCTATGAAGGCGAGTATCTGCTCGGCACTTCTATCGCTCGTCCGTTGATTGCTAAGCGCTTAATTGAAATTGCTAATGAGACGGGCGCTGATGCCATTTCTCACGGTGCAACGGGTAAAGGTAACGATCAGGTTCGTTTTGAACTGGGTGGCTATGCACTCAAACCTGGCGTGAAGGTTATTGCGCCCTGGCGCGAGTGGGATCTCACGTCGCGTGAGAAATTGATGGCTTACTGCGAAGAGCACAGCATCCCGGTTGATTTCTCAAATAAAAAGAAAAAATCACCGTACTCCATGGATGCCAACCTGCTGCACATTTCTTATGAAGGCGGCATTTTGGAAGACCCATGGGCCGAAGCAGAAGAGGACATGTGGCGTTGGAGTGTTTCTCCTGAAGCCGCGCCTGAGCAGCCGACTTATGTAGAGCTGACGTTTGAGAATGGCGATATCGTCGCTATTGATGGTGAAGCGCTTAAGCCACATGAAGTGCTTGAAAAACTTAATAAACTAGGTGGCGATAATGGTATTGGCCGCCTGGATATCGTTGAAAACCGCTATGTCGGTATGAAGTCTCGTGGTTGCTATGAAACACCAGGGGGCACGATCATGCTGCGTGCTCACCGCGCCATTGAGTCGCTGACGCTTGACCGCGAAGAAGCGCACTTGAAAGATCAACTAATGCCTAAATATGCTGAAGTGATCTACAACGGTTATTGGTGGAGCCCAGAGCGTCGTATGCTACAAGCGGCGATTGACGAAACACAGAAAAACGTCGCGGGCGTTGTTCGCATGAAGCTCTATAAAGGCAATGCAACGGTTGTAGGGCGTAAGTCCGAGCAGTCGTTGTTTGATGAGTCGATTGCAACGTTTGAAGATGATGCGGGCGCGTACGATCAAAAAGACGCAGAAGGCTTTATTAAGCTGAATGCATTGCGTCTACGGATTGCTGCCGGTAAAGGTCGTCAACAGAGCTAAGCATGCTAAGCGGCCAGACGCAGTCTGGCCGCTTTTATTGCGAAGGAGTCCGAATGTTTAAAAAACTATTTTCTGGCCTGTTGGGTGGCGCGGGGGCTGGCGCCTCGGAAGGAGGCACCAAAGCGGCCGAGCCAGTTGAATATAAAGAGTATTTAATTGTGTCTCAGCCTGATAACCAAAGTGGGCAATTTCGCGTTAGCGGTTGGATCCGTAAGTTGGATGGCGAGGGCGTTACTCATGAGCACCGCTTTGAACGCTCTGACATGCTGCCAGGTCGTGAAGCGTGTGATGCGATGATGGTCGCTAAAGCGCAGCGCTTTATTGATGAAGTGGGTGAGGAGATGTTTACCGCTGATCCTCGTCATGCTAGTGACACTTAGTAAGCTTTTCGTTTAGTTGAGGAGCGGAGTATGCACATGGTCTATCGTGCTTCCCCTTGGCGCTCCTTGGTATGCCATCATGGCTTATTGGATATCTCGGCGCTAAGTGCTCCACTTCGCGATTTTCACGCACATAGCTCTCTTTTTAATCCATCCTTACCTGACGCCTATGCCGCACAGCTCTCTTTTGTTGAGACACTGCTGCGTTATGACATGCCTGCTTGGCGTATTAGCGAACTCATTAGCGACCACATCGCTTGGCTTTATCGTCAATCGATTGCCGCTGCGCTAGATGAGATGCAGGCGCAAGGGTGGGGTAAGCCGCCGGTGGATTACTGTGTTGTTACCCTCGGCTCGGCGGCACGCTTTGAAAGCTTGCTGGGGCCTGACCAGGACAATGCACTGATTATTGACGACTATCCTGACACTCGACACGTTGAAATTGATGGCTACTTTCAGGCGCTAGGCGAGCGTTTTACACAGCGCTTAGATGAAGCGGGCATTCCGCTTTGCCGTGGCCATGTCATGGCGCGTTGGCCAATGTGGCGCAAGCGCTTGAGCGAATGGCAGCAGCAATTTGTAATTTGGAGTGCGGATCGTCAGGTTAAGCGGGTTCAGCAAACCAATATATGGCTCGATTTTTATCCTGTGGCAGGGAACCCTGAGCTCGCACAAATATTAGGCCAACGGGTGCGTTCAACTCTCTCAAGCGCGCCTTTGTTCATGAATGAAATGGCTGCGTTGTTAGATGAACTGCCGGTGGCGCTTGACCGGTTTGGTCGCATTGCTTCACATCCTGGGCTAGCGGCTCCCTATGACCAAGCAATCAACCTTAAGCGACAAGCATTGATGCCGTTAATAAGCGCTGCCCGATTACTCTGTGTGCGCTACCAGCGAAGTGAGATAGGCACCCGTGAACGATTAACGGCACTTGCCCATTTCACTCGTGCGTTGACGAAGGAGCAGTCGAACTTATTGCTAGCTGCCTTTAGCCGTATTCAGCACTTGCTTTTAGAGCAGCAACGCCACAATAAGTCTTGTGGGCAGACCGCCGACGGTTGGGTGGACCTGCGACGCCTTCGTGATGATGAGCGGCTGTTGCTGAAATTTGATTTACAGCAAATCAAAGCGTTTGTTAATCAAGTAAAGCGCTTATAACGGCTATTCCTCCGTAAGTTGCGAAGAGTTACCTAGAGTTGACTCCTTTGGGGCTGCTGGCAGCTCTAGGGTTAAGCATGCGCCCCCCAGCGTTTTAGCATCTTCCACCCACAGCCTTCCACCAAGGTGAGCAATTATGCCGCGACTGATAGGTAAGCCAAGGCCGCTACCTTTGGGGCGTCCGCGTGGTGTCTCGCCGCTTTGCTGTATTTGATGAAATTTCTCAAATACGCGCTCACGCTCGTCAGCGCTGATACCTGGCCCGTTATCTTCAACGCTTAAACGAAAATGATTACGATGCCGATAAAGTGCCAGCCGCACTTGAGGCTGCTGGCGGTCAGCGAATTTACTGGCGTTATCGAGCAAGTTAATAATGACTTGCTCCAAGCGGTCTTGATCACCGACCACCATAGCGGGGTCAGCCGCTAAACTGATATCCAGGGTAATACCTCGATCTTCATGTAAGCGGGCAACCGCATCGATGCTCTGCCTCGCTAGGGCTGCTAGGTCGAGGGGAACCGGGTGAAGTGTCAGGCGACCGCTTTCTAAGCGCGCAAGGTCAAGAATTTCCTCGATTAAACGCGAAAGACGCTGACTCTCATGGACAATAACGCCCAGGAAATGTTGGCGTTTTTCATCGGGTAGTTGATCGCTATCGCGTAATATTTCGGCAAACGCGCGTATCGAGGTTAGCGGGGTTCGCAGCTCATGACTTACCATGGCGACAAATTCATCTTTCAAGCGATCAAGCTCGCGCAGCTGTTCATTGGCGCTGCGTAGCTCGTCACTGACGGCGACTAATTCTTGAGACTTTTGCTCTAGCCGACGGTTGTATTCCAGGGTTTGTGACGTGGTGTCTAAAATACTCAAAATCGACTCAAGATCCAGTGCTTCTCCGCGTACTACAGAATTGATCAGTACGCGCGCTGATGCACTGCCAAGTGAGCCTGCCAGTGCCTGCTCTGAACGGGTAATTAGATCGGCTGTCGCCGGGTCGTCTGAGTGATAGTCGCTTTTATTAATGCTTTGGTTAAACACACGATGGGTGACTTGATTGCCAAGGTAGCGAATCAACAGCGCTTTTAAGGCGCCCTGAGTCGTCTGGCCTTTCCATAAAGAGGTCGTTTGCAAGTTAGGGTGTAAGGCTTCAGTAAACAGGGCGGCTTGGGTTTGCTCAAGTGGTGTAGGGCGGGTAAATAGTGACACGCCAATCAGTAAGCCAACATTGGCCAACATACTCCACAGCAGTGCATGGGAATAAATATCCCAATCTTCCAGGCCAAATAAGCGGTAAGGCATCAGCCATGTAATGCCCCATGGCCCCTGAGTTAGAAATGTTGCATCTAACCAACCGGATTGGGCAAAACCTGGCAGCAGTAACGTATAGCACCAGACTAAAAAGCCTGCGATTAAGCCAGCGGTGGCTCCTTGGCGGGTCGCACCGCGCCAGTAAAGGCCGATTAACAGAGCTGGGGCAAATTGTGCGACCCCTGCGAAGGAGACAAGCCCGATAGTGACAAGGCTGTAGGAGTCACCAATCAGCGCGTGGTATAGATAGCCAAGCAGCAGTATCAAAACGATGGCAATGCGGCGAATACCCAATAGCCAACCCGCTAGCTCGCCGGACGTGCTCAGGTGAAGGCGTTGTGTTCTTAGCAGCAAAGGCATAATGAGCTGATTGCTTACCATGGTAGAAAGTGCAATCGTTTCCACAATCACCATGCCGGTTGCTGCTGAAAGACCGCCTATAAATACCAGCAAGGGTAACCCTTCAAGCCCTGCAGAGAGGGGCAGTGTCAGCACAAAACTATCGGAGTCGCCTGCGCCAGCACCTAACAATAGGCCAGCAAGGGCAATAGGAATTACAAATAGGTTGATGAGCAACATATAAAGCGGAAATAACCAGCTCGCCCTGGCTAAATGCTGTTCATCGACGTTTTCGACAACCAGCACCTGGAACTGGCGAGGTAGGGTTAAAAAGGCCAGAAATGCGAGTACTAGCATTCCGGCCCAGCCAGTGGCACCGCCTGGTACACTTGCCAGCCCCATTTTATCCGCCACTTCAGGCACCATGGCAACGCTGTCGAATAGCGCGCCGGGGCCTTCATACAACACAAACACCACAAAAATACCCACGGCCATAAACGCAATTAGCTTTACCACTGATTCCAGGGCAATAGCAGCAACCATTCCCTCATGACGCTCACTGGCGTCTAGGTGGCGCGTGCCGAAAAGGATAATAAATACCGCAAGTACTAAGGCGACCCAAAGCGATTTGTCCAGCCAGAAACGCTCATCAACCAAGGTGGCATCCGCTGTATTGGGATAGTTCACCAGTACGGCATGGCTAACGGTGATCGCTTTTAACTGCAGTGCAATGTAGGGCGTAATACAAATGAGAGCCATTAAGGCAACGAGTGCGCCTAAACTCGTGCTTTTGCCATAACGAGCACTAATGAAGTCAGCAATAGAAGTGATTCGCTGGCGGGATGCGATGCGTACCATTTTGCGAATGATGACAGGGGCAAGAAGCATCGCCAGGGTTGGACCAAGATAGATAAGTAGGAAGCTAGGGCCATATGCTGCCGCGCGCCCTACGCTGCCATAGAACGTCCAGGCGGTGCAGTAAACGGCAATCGATAGCGCATATACCGTGGGCGAGCCAATTAATGATCGACCTTGCTCGGCACGGCGATCCCCCCACGCGGCGACGACAAACAGCAGCGCCAAATAGCCAAATGCTGTTCCTAGAATCACTGCATCTGTTCGCATGATCAGCGTCCCGAGCGTTGTTCCATTAACCAGGCGGCGAGGCCAATTACCACGCCCCAAGCAACAAACAGATACAGCGGTAACCCGCTGATGCTCAAACCGGTGAGCCGGTCAACCATGATAATCAGCGGGGGGCTGAAGAGCAGTATTGCTAGGGCGAATAAGGCTATTAAGCGCTGGATTTGCCGTGAGCCTGGATGTTTCATGAGGCACTGGCATCCTGGCGATCAAACGCGTTGGCCTGCAGCGCCAACAGCTGCTCTAACGTGTCCACGCCACGTGCTTCAAGCCGTGGTAACAACGCTAGCCATAACTCAGCGGTTACACGGGCGTCCCCAAGCGCCGTGTGTCGTGTGCCTGGTGGAAACGTCAGGTCGTAGCGTTGTGCCAAGGTATCTAAATCATGTCCATCTAAGGCTTCGTCTAATGCTCTTGAGATTAATAAGGTATCGATAACCGGCAAATCAAAGACAACCCCTTTGTTAGTAATGGCGAGCATATCAAACGCGGCATTATGCGCTAATAGAACCGCTTCACCGACGTAATCTCGAAAGCGCGTGAGGACAATATCAAGGGGCGGTGCACCGGCCACGTCAGCATCTGTCAATCCGTGTATGGCTGTACTGGCAGGGGGGATTGGGCGTTTCGGATCGACTTTTTGATCAAAGACCTCGCTGGCCAATAGTCGCGCATTGACCACCCGACAAGCCCCCAGGCTAATCACTGTATCGCCTCGGCGCAGCTCAAGGCCGGTGGTTTCAGTATCAAACGCAACCACCTCTAGGCTACGTAGCGTGCGGTTAGCCAATTCCTCATCGGGTGGCGGCAGGTCAGCAATGCCGAAATCATGGAACTCTGGTCGCGGAGGTGCGGTTTCACGAGGCGGCCCAACGCGCTCCATTGCCGGTAGCGGCAGGCGCAAGCGCGCATGAATAGCATCATCATCAGCAAGGCTCCAAATATCGCTTGCATGCTGACGCAGCACGTCAGATACCAACGGATTAAGCGGTAGCGATGGCAGGGGCTGGCGACGCCACTTCGCTAGTTCATGCTCTGGCAAGGGGCTGCCTTGCCAAATTAAGTCCAAATAAACCCGCTTGTTGCCAAGGCATATCTCACCTTCAAAATGGCTAACCGGCAGGTGAGAATTCAGATGCTTGACTAAGGAATCAAACAGAACAATTAGTGCCGGTGCATCGCCTTTAAACCAGGCAGGCATGCCAACAGGGGTGATGAGTCGATGCGCTGGGTCTAAGCGTTCATCCAGGGCTTGCCAGAAGTCATTCGACCACATGGGAGTTAAACGCTCACCTTGATGTTGCAAATCATCCAATAACTGTCCGATTTGACCAACATTATCGCCAAGGGTCGCGCCTTCCTCTTGAATTACCTGCTCGAACCGCTGGCGTAACATAGGGTTCTCCGCACCGTTATGGCGCAGTTGTATCAGTGCATCCGCTGCGCTGGTCAGGCTTGCCGTGTGTTGGCGTAACAAGGGGAGCTTAGAGGCGAGTTCTGCTCTAACCCCCATTTCATTTGACCAGGACGCGGTTGCATCGCTAAACGTTAGTAGTGTTTCTCCATCACTGCCAGGAACTCGGCGTAGCACAACCTTTAACCAGCGGTTATCACAGGGGGCAAGCAGCTCGCGCGGTGAACCATCCGCGGGAAGCTGGCTAAGCGCTTGTTGCAGGCTGGCAACGGGGAGTAGCGCCTCTAGGCGTTTACCCAAGCCCAGCGCCGTATTATCGATAAAGAAATCTTCCGCAGCCTGGTTGAATAGCATCAAGCGGCGGTGGTGGTCACATAGTAATAAGGGAGTTTCGAGTACTTGCAGCAGCGTTTCTAATTCGCGACGTATTTTTGCGGCGCTACGTGCGCCGTCGGCATGCGCCGTGGCTAATTGATTGCGATCAATGCGCCAACTCTCACGCACTCTTCGCAGATCAGGGCCGAGCCCTTTCAGCCAACCTTCGGGCGGGTGTTCATCACGCGCATCTGGGTTTGCCACTAACCTAGCCAGCTGCACCTGTAAATGGCGTAGAGGGGTGAACAGCATGCGTTCCAGTAGCAGGCCAACTAAAAAGATCGTCGCGCCGCCGGAAAAACTGCCCAACCAGAGCGCGACACGGGTAAGGCCGGTAGGCGAAAGCTGAGCATCTAGCCACGCCGCAAAAATAGCGCCCCCCAGCAAGCTGATACCACTTAGCAGTAGCCATAGGCCAATGAGCCGCTGACGTTTAGGGAGCCCATTACGGGTCATTGCGGGTTACCACTGAGCAGTGATTTAACTTTTTCAATTAACGACTGGGTCGAAAACGGTTTGGTAATGTAGTCATCAGCTCCTAGTGCTAAGCCTTTTTCGCGTTCGATATCTCGCCCATGAGCGGTCAGCATAATGACCGGCAGCTGAGCGGTCGCTTCTGAACGGCGAAGGTGCTCAAGTACATCAAAACCGCTGATTCCGGGCAGACTTATATCAAGCAGCAGCAGATCGGGGGCTGAGTCGTTGATGCGTTCGAGTGCGGCTTCTCCGTCGTAGGCGGTGACAACTTGAAAGCCTGCCTGCTCCATTAAAAATTCCAGAGACAGTACAATATTGGGCTCGTCGTCGACCACGAGTACTTTGGCCATGACGCCCTCCCTAAAGGGGTCGTTGTTAGGTGTTTGATTAGAGTGTATGTAGCGCGGCAGGTTAGGCCAAGACGACCTTGGCCGAATGCTCGTCATGTTTCTCATCAAGTAGCTGCTGTTTACTTCGCTTAGTGGGCTTTTTATTAAGGTGTTTATGCGCGTTTTATTATTGTCTGCTTATGAAGCTGTTAGTCATCGCTATTGGGCACACAGTCTGATGGCCGAAGTAAGTGATGTCTCTTGGACGTTGCTTCGCTTGCCACCACGCCATTTCTCGTGGCGAATCCGCGGTAACCCATTGAGTTGGTGGTTAAAAGAGTATGAGACGCTGAGTGAACCCTATGAGGTTGTGTTAGCCACTTCGATGGTCGACATTGCCACGCTGGTTGGCTTATTTCCGCATTTAGGGCGTGCCAGAAAGATTGTTTACTTTCATGAAAACCAGTTTGCCTACCCAGAGTCTAGCGATCAGATCTCCCAGGTAGAGGCCAAGATGGTCAATTTATACGCAGCGTTGGCGGCGGATACGTTGGTGTTTAATAGCGCTTACAACCGCGACTCTTTTTTCGACGGCGCGCGGCGGCTGTTAAAAAAAATGCCTGAAAACCTGCCAGCAGCTAAGCCGTTAGAGCGCTTACGCCAACAGGCAAAAGTGTTGCCCGTGCCAATAATGCCGCTAGCGGCGATTCCCCAGGTAAGCGTACACCCACGGCGGATTATCTGGAATCATCGCTGGGAGTACGATAAAAATCCCGAGGATTTCTTTGCAGTGCTGTTCAAGCTGAGTGAGCAGCGGGTGCCCTTTGAGTTGGCGGTGCTTGGGCAGCGCTTTCGCGATGTACCTGCCATTTTTGATGAGGCAGAAGAGCGCTTGGCGGCGCACACAATTTGCTGGGGGCCACAGCCAGAGGCGGAGTATCGAGCGCTGCTAGCGGGCGGTGGTATTGTGGTCTCTACTACATGGCACGAGTTCCAGGGGTTAGCCATTATGGAAGCGGCCCAGCGCGGCGCGATCCCGCTAGTGCCAGACAGGCTGTGTTTCCCCGAACTATATCCGAACGACTATCGCTTTGATGGTACGCAGGAAGGGCTTTACCAACGGCTGCACGCTTGGTTAACCGATCCTACTAGCCAGCCAGCCCTGTTGAATACCCGGCAGTGGCAGTGGCCCGAATGGCGTCACGCGTATCGTGCGCTTTTGATGGAGCACTGATCACTGCATTGTTGGTCGAGACCCGGCCTTGTTCAGGTTAACAGCCTGTGGGCTTAGGCAAGTTCGGTTTTGTCTTGATAGTCGCACAGGTCTTCAATAATACAGCTGCCGCAGCGGGGCTTACGGGCAATGCAGGTATAGCGCCCATGAAGAATCAGCCAGTGGTGGGCGTCCTGTTTAAATGCCTTAGGTACATGGCGTAGTAGCTTTTGCTCAACCTCAACGACATCCTTGCCTTTGGCGATGCCCGTGCGGTTAGAAACTCGAAAAATGTGTGTGTCTACGGCGATGGTGGGTTGGCCAAACGCGGTGTTTAGAATCACATTGGCGGTTTTTCTACCTACCCCCGGTAAGGCTTCCAGCGCTTTGCGTGTTTCAGGGACCTCGCCACCATGTTGGTTGATCAGCAAGTGACAGGTTTTCATCAGGTTTTCGGCTTTAGTGTTAAACAGCCCAATGGTTTTAATGTAACTTTTTAGCCCATCGATACCCAGGTCAATAATCCCTTGAGGCGTATTGGCCACAGGGAAAAGCTTATCAGTGGCCTTGTTAACACCAACGTCCGTGGCTTGAGCAGATAGCAGCACCGCGGCTAGCAGTTCAAAGGGCGTGCTCCAGTTAAGCTCAGTCGTGGGATGCGGGTTCTCCGCCTGCAGGCGAGCAAAAATTTCATGGCGCTTTTGGGCATTCATCGGGTGCTCTCTTGGTTATTTGATAGTGCCAGTAACACGTACGCGACGTTCGGTTCGGGAGGCTGCTTGAACAGGTTGCGCGCGAGCGCTACGGCGTTGATCAATGACATTCTTTAGCGCAATCAATAGCCCCGCAACGAAAAAAGCCCCGGGTGGCAGTACGAAAAACAAAAATTGATAATCATCGACGAAGGTGAGTTGCCAGTTGCTGGCAATAGGCCCAAATAGCAGTTCCATATCGCTAAACAGCGTGCCTTGCCCAAGCAACTCGCGTAGTGCCCCGAGCAGAATCAATACGCCACCGAACCCCAGGCCCATCATAAAGCCATCAATAGCGGCCGGTATGACTGGCTGGCGGGAAGCGAACGCATCTGCACGCCCTAAAATGGCACAGTTAGTGACGATCAATGGAATAAAAATTCCCAATACTTGGTAAAGCGAATAGGCAAATGCAGCCATTAAAAGCTCAGCGCAGGTAACAAAGGCGGCAATCACCATGACAAAGGCGGGCAGTCTTACGGCGCTGGGGACCTGGTGGCGAATCAGTGAAATAGTCGTGCTAGCGCCCACCATGACAAGCAGGGTAGCGAATGCCAATCCCAGTGCATTGACAACGCTACCACTAACCGCCAGTAAGGGGCATAGCCCCAGTAACTGAACGAGAGCAGGGTTATTCGACCATAGGCCGTTTTGGGCTAGTTCGCGCCACTGACTCATTGGCTGGACTCTTCGGTGTAAATAGGGAGTTCTGTTTCGGCAGCGTTTTCGGCGACATTCTCGGTGACATTCTCGGTGACATAGCTAAGCGCACTCTGGACGGCGTTGACGACTGCGCGTGGCGTAATGGTGGCGCCTGTGAAAGCATCGAAGTGGCCGCCATCTTTACGTACGGCCCATCCTCCCGGCGGCAGGCTATTTAAGCTCAAACCGTTAAACTTGGTTATCCAGTCACTACGCTGGCGCTCAATGTCATCGCCAAGCCCAGGCGTTTCTTGATGGTGGGTAACGCGAACCCCGGTAATACGCTGTTGCTGGTCAATGCCTACCAGTAGCCGAATTTCGCCATTATAGCCTTGGCGAGTAACGACCGGCAGGATGACGACCTGCTGATGATCGCGCTGGACGTACCATCCCTGCTGAGGTTCGCGGTGCCCCAGCTGTTCCGGGTTAGGGAGCTTGAATACGCCATCTAAAACCGTTTGAACCGCTACGTCTGCTAATGCGGCAGGCAATACATCCTGTAGCTGGCGATGTTGATAGGCTAGCTGATGATCAGCAATGCGCTCGGCAGTCACCGCTCGGGTCAACGCAACGCTGCCTGCAGTGACCAGCGAAAACACTCCTAAGGCGAAAGCGCCGCGAAGCATGGCTTGACGGGAGGTCATGGTGAGTCACCGCGCTTGGCATGTTGCTGTGCTTTAGGCTGGCCCGTAGGGCGTGGCACGGTGTAGATATCCAACAGTGGTACGCATAAATTCATCAGTAACACGGCAAATGCTACTGCATCGGGGTAGCTGCCAAATGTGCGAATAACCATGACCAAGGCGCCAATGCCTGCGCCAAAAAACACTTTTCCTCGGCGGCTGGTTGCCGCTGAAACAGGATCAGTGGCAATGAAAAAGGCCCCAAACATTGCGGCACCCGTGGTGAGGTGAAACAGCGGTGACGCAAAGTGGCTTGGGTCGCTGGCATAAAAAAACGTGGCAAGCACTGCCATGCTTGCAAGCATCGAGATAGGGATATGCCAGCTGATAATCCGTTTGGTAATTAATAGCAGTCCACCTGCTAACCAGGCTAGCGCGACGTTGCGCCAAGCGTTCAATGTTCCTTCAGGTAAAGGCTGACTAGCCCAAAACTCGCTGGCCAGTACCGCTTCACCTTTATGTTTAAAGGCATCTAGTGGCGTAGCACCACTTAGCGCATCAAGTGTGGCTGCCGGTAAGGTACCGCTTATCTGGGCCCATAGGTTTTCAGGGACTAGTGGCTGCGACGGCGACCATAACGTCATGTAAGTGGGAAACGATACGAGCAATAGTGCGTAGCCCACCATGGCGGGATTGAAAGGATTCTGGCCTAGGCCGCCATACAGTTGTTTAGCAAGCACGATGGCCGCAATAACGCCTATCCCAATGAGCCACCAGGGGCTAGCAGGTGGTAGCGATGCACCTAGCAGTACGCCGGTTAATAGCGCACTTGAATCTCTAAGCGCAGGCTGTAACGGGCGCTGGCGAAGTTTTAACACCAGCGCTTCGGCGCCGAGTGCAAACAGGGCGGCTAAAAACACATTACTAATAACGCCCAGGCCGAAGTAAAACGTCATTGCGCCAAGACCCGGTGCGGTGGCGACGATCACCCATCGCATTAGATGGGCGGTGGGTGGCGTCGTATTTAATGATTCAGTCGTTCGCTGCGAGGCGTGCATCATGCTCATGGCGATTCCTGTTGTGCCATCGTGGCGCGAGCTTCAGCCAGCCGAGTATCAGCTGCCTTAAGGTTTTCTTGGGCGGTGGCCAGTTGAGTTTCTAAATCATCGTGGCGCTGACTTGGGTCTTCTGCTGCAGCCCTTGCGAGGTTTTTTTCAGCTTTTCTGACTGCCGCTTTAGCGGCGGTTTGAGCAATGCGCAAGCTGCGTAAATCCACCATTGGCGCGGCACTGTCGGTTGCCTTTGCGCTATCTGTCGTCTGACGATTTTGTGCCTGCCTCGCTTGGCGACGAGCTTGCTTCTCGGCATTCTCGCGCGCCAGCCGAGCCTGACGAAATTCAAAGCGATGTTTAGCGTGATCGGCTTTGGCGGACTCAATGCGCTTAATGCGAATACGCTGCTTTGCCGAACGATAGTCTTGCACTAATGGAATGTAACTAGGGCAAACATAACTGCAGGCACCGCACTCAATACAATCAAATAAGTGGAATTTCTCCAATGTAGCGTCGTTCTCTGCGCGGGCATACCAATGCAGCTGTTGCGGAAGAAGCTGAACAGGGCAAACACTTTCACAAGCACCACAGCGAATGCAGGGAGACTCATTAGGGGCGGGAGGCAGCTCTTCACGGGTAGCTGCAATCAAGCAGTTTGTCGTTTTGGTCACCGGGGCATCAAGTGTTGTGAGTGGTAAGCCCATCATCGGGCCGCCCACAATGACTTGATGTAGCTGTTGGTTTGCTAACCCTACCTGTTGAAGCAGCGTTTCAACAGATGTGCCAAGGCGCACCCAGTAGTTGCCTGGTGTGCTGATGGCATCTCCCGTCAAGGTGACGATTCGCTCGACCAAAGGTTTACCATCACGTACTGCGTATAGCGCTGCCAGCAGTGTGCCAGGGTTGTGACAGAGAACACCGACATCGGCAGGAAGGCCTCCACTGGGAACATCGAGGTTGAGCAGTTTCTTGATCAATTGGCGCTCACCGCCGCTGGGATAGCGGGTCTCGATGACCTTCATCGTTATGCTCACCGGGTGCTGGCAGTCAGACTTTTGAACGTGAGCGAGCGCCTCTTTTAATGCATGGATCGCTGCGGGCTTATTATTTTCAATACCCACCACAATCTGATGGGCACCGCAGAGCCTAGCGACCATTTGCGCGCCTTCCAGTATCTCGGTTGGATAGTGGCGAAGCGCTAAGTCGTCTGCTGTGATATACGGCTCGCATTCGGCGGCGTTGACGACGAGCGTATCAATGCGCTGATGATCCGCCATTTGGGCTTTGATATAAGTGGGAAAGCCTGCACCACCAAGGCCTACTAGCCCACAGTTGTCTAGTCTAGCAATGATCGCTTGGTGGTCTTCGCTACGCCAGTCAAGCGAGGGCAGCACTTGCCAGCGGTCTAAGCCATCGGCATCGATGGTGATGGCGCTATCACTTATCTGAGTCACTGTCCCACTAATGCTGGCGTGCAGATTGGCCGATACCATGCCGTCTCGTTGGGCAATCAGGCTACCTACCTGAACCGCATCTCCGATCGCCACACAGGGGATCGCGGGATTACCTGAATGCTGTTTGAGCGGGAGTATGACCTGGGCAGGCAGCGTCGCGTTGCGAAGCGGCGATTGGTTAGAGCGGTCTTTTCGTTCGGGCGGAGTAATGCCACCTGGAAATTCATAGGCTGGCATGCTGGCTCCTGGTTAGCTGGCGATCGCTGGCGATTATCGGTGCTATGGTGACGACAGGCTGCCATTGGTTGAGAGGTTTGCTTCTGGGCAACATATCAATGCAGTCGACGGGGCAGGGCGCAACGCACAAATCACAGCCGGTGCATTCATCTTCTATCACTGTATGCATTTGCTTTGCAGCACCAATAATGGCATCCACCGGGCATGCTTGAATGCACTTGGTGCAGCCAATGCACTCGGCTTCACGAATAAATGCAACGCTATCTTCGCTGGCTGCTTCGCCATCCAGTGGCACAGGCTCTCGGCCTAATAAGTCTGCTAATGCGTGAATAGTCGCTTCGCCGCCTGGCGGGCACTTATTCAAAGCATCGCCCTGATTGATGGCTTCGGCATATGGCCGACAGCCGGGGTAACCGCACTGACCACATTGAGTTTGTGGCAGCAGCGCATCAATCTGCTCTACCAGCGGGTTCTCTTCGCCCTTGAAGCGCACACTGGCCATTCCCAGCAGTGCTCCAAACGTGATGCCAATTCCGGTCAACACCCCTACTGCGCTGAGAATGCCCCACCAAGAAAATATGTCTCCCATGGCGGTTACCCCTGTACTAAACCTGAAAAGCCGAGAAAGGCCAGTGACATAAGACTGGCGGTGACCATTGCAATGGCGGCACCTCTAAAAGGGGTGGGTATATCAGCATTGGCCAATCGTTCGCGCATCGCGGCGAACAGCACCAAAATCATCGAAAAACCCAGCGCAGCACCCAAGCCATAGAGAGTTGTATGAAAGAAACTAAGCTCGCGGTTAAGTGATAACAGGGCAACACCAAGTACCGCACAATTAGTCGTAATCAGCGGTAGAAAGATCCCCAGCACTTGATGCAACAGTGGACTGAGTTGGCGCACCATGATTTCGGTGAATTGCACGACGGCGGCAATAACAACGATAAAGCTGATAGTGCGAAGATAGGTAACGTCTAAGGGTACAAGTAAGCCATGATAGACCACATAGCTAGCGGCAGATGCTAGTGTTAGCACAAACGTCGTCGCCAGCGACATACCCAGCGCGGATTCCAGCTTATTGGAAACCCCCATAAACGGGCAGAGCCCTAAAAACTGTACCAATACGAAGTTGTTGACCAGTGCAGTGCTGACCAAAATCAAGAAGAGTTCATTCATAGCGGCGTATTGTGCGCAGAAAAATCGTTGCTGGCTAGTAGGGGGAGCGCTATGACTGATTATTGAGCAGAAATAAGCCCTAGGTCAGCAGAGCTTGCTACCGCTCTGCCGATGCTCACCCTCCCTTAAATACCGCCAGCTGCAAGCTTAGGTCTTGACCTTGAAAGCGCTTCAAATCTGTCATCAAACCGACATCATCCCGGCATACTCTCATCCAAATTAAAATCAGCTAGGGAGGGGGAACACAATGTCGACTTCAGGAGTTGTCTTACCGACGCAGGGGGAGCGCCCTGGGACGTCGCAATGGCTATCATGGTTAATTGTCATTGGACTGGTTTATTTGTTGTTAGCTGCGGTGGGGGCTATTGGAGATGGTTTCAAGGCTGCTACCGCAAGCAATGCTAAGGAGCTATTTTCATTTGCCACTAATCCAATCATTGGGTTAGTTATCGGGGTTGTCGCAACCGCGCTAATTCAGAGTTCAAGTACTGTAACCGCTATCATTGTGGGGATGGTGGCGGGTGGCTTGCCAGTCAGTATTGCGATTCCGCTTATCATGGGCGCCAACATCGGTACTTCGCTGACCAGTACTATCGTTAGTTTAGGCCATGTGCGTAGTGGTGAAGAGTTTCGCCGTGCCTTCTCTGCGGCGACGGTGCACGATGCGTTCAATATCGTTGCCGTGGCTATACTGCTTCCCTTAGAAATGATGTTTGGTTTTTTAGAAAAAACCTCCGCTTTGCTGGCGGGCTTTTTTGTTAGCGATGCCAGCGTCGACATGAAAAGCGTCAATTTCATGAAAATGGCGATTTCACCGGCGACCGACTTGCTGAGCGCCTCGGTATCGTGGCTGCCGAATCAAGTCTGGATGGGCATTGCGCTGATTGTTATTGGGGTGGCACTCATCCTCTTTGTGGTAACGGCGATTGGTAAAGTATTGCGCAAGGTCATGGTGGGTAAGGCGCGTGACATCATGCATGCAAGCGTGGGGAGAGGGCCTGTATCGGGTATGTGTTCGGGGGCAATCATTACGCTGTTGGTGCAGTCGTCCTCTACCACCACAGCACTGATTGTGCCACTTGCTGGCACGGGGGTATTTAATCTCAGGCAGGTCTATCCGTTCACCTTAGGTACCAATGTGGGTACCTGTATCACTGCGCTGCTCGCTGCAACGGCGATAAGTGGCCCAACGGCGGTATTGGCTATGCAGATTGCCTTGGTGCATCTGATGTTTAACCTCGTGGGGATACTGGTCATATACGGCCTGCCTTTTCTACGTGGCGTTCCACCTAGCATTGCCACTGGCCTTGCGGAGCTGGCACAGAAAAACAAACTCTATGTGGTGGCTTATATTTTAGGTGTTTTCTTTATGCTGCCATTGCTCCTGATCGGGGCGAGCCAGTTGTTTTGATCTAAGGGGATGGAATCGGTATGAGTTCACAGCGCAGAATTGAGACAGAAGCACGTATTCGCGAACTACGTGAATCGATTGATGAACTGGAAGCACAGTTGGCTGAGGCGTCCACCCAGGAGCGGGAAGAGCATGAGCAGCATGAGCTGATCGACCAGCTTGATCAGTATATTGATGCTGTAGATACCAAAGTGAGCGGTCTTAAAACCTTCTGGCAAGCTCTCAAGAAAGAGCTGGGGGGGAGGCAATGACTAATGCTACACGCGGATATTCCTACTCCTTGATAGCGTCAGGCCTGCTGTTGGGCCTTGTGCTTCAAGGCTACAGCGAGGATAGCCACTCAATGCAGGCAGCCGCCTCTGGTGATTTAACTGCCAGTGGTTCCAGCACCGTTTATCCATTGACGCGAGAAGCAGCACGTCGCTATGAGCGCGCCAATCCTGATGCCAATATTGCCGTCGAGTTCACTGGAACAACGGCTGGTTTTGAGAAGTTTTGTGCAGGCGAGACTGATATTAATAATGCATCGCGGCCAATAGACGAAAGCGAACGGGCTGTGTGCGCCTCTAACGATGTAGCGTATGTGGAAGTGCCTATTGCGATGGATGCGATTTCGATCGTGGTGCATCCATCCAACCGCTGGGCAAATGATATTACTGTCGATGAACTTCACAGGCTTTGGTCTCCGGCGTCTGAAGGCGAGGTCATGACATGGCGTGATGTGCGCGCAAGTTGGCCAGATGAGCCCATTGAGCTATTTGGTCGAGGACAGGACTCGGGAACTTATGACTACTTCACAACGGCCATTGTAGGTACGACGCGTAGTAGCCGGATGGACTACGTTGCCAGTGAAGATGAAGAGTTTCTAGCTGCGCAAATTGCTGCTGAACCAGGTGCTTTAGGTTTCTTTGGTATCGGCGGATATCATCGTCACTGGAATGAGCTAAAGCTCCTTGCGGTGGCCAATAGTGATCAACCCGTATTTCCGACGCTGGAAACCGTCAAGCGTGGTGAATACACCCCCTTATCTCGTCCGCTTTATCTTTATCTGAATAGACAAAGTGTTAAGGATAAACCGGAGCTTCACCGTTTCGCTATGGCCTATGTCGAAGGCATTCGTGACTGGATTCACTTTACCGGCTACCTTCCGCTTGAAGAGCAGGAGTATGCTGACACCCTCGACGCGCTTCGCCAGCTTGAGAGCCAGTGAGGGAGTAACAAGCTAACCGCGTATTAGCTGTTTTCTGGGCAGCTTATTGTCGCTAAACGATGGACAAAAAAAAGGGGCTAAGGCTGTAGCAGGCCTTGCCCCTTATTAGTGACTGATTAATCTATTAGCCGTTAAGTTACACGCTGTCCTGGTTCTGCACCGGCATCGGGGGAAAGGAGGTAAATACCTTCTTTGTTAGCAGATGCTAATACCATGCCTTCTGATAAACCGAAGCGCATTTTACGAGGAGCTAAGTTAGCCACCATAATCGTCAAGCGGCCTTCAAGCGCTTCTGGTGAATAAGCCGAACGAATACCTGAAAAGACGTTACGTGTTTCACCGCCTAAATCCAGCGTAAGCTGGAGCAGTTTGTTAGCGCCTTCAACGTACTGAGCTTTGGCAATACGGGCAATGCGTAAGTCAACTTTTGCGAAATCATCAAAGCTGATTTCTGCTGCAATCGGCTCTTCCGCCAAGGGACCTTTGGGAGTGTTTTTCAGCTTCTGTTCTTCCACTAAATCCTCCTTGGATGCCTCAATCATAGCGTCAATCTTATCCCGCTCAACCCGCGTCATTAACGGCTTGAATTTGTTGATCGAGTGGTTGACTAATACGCTATTGCGGCTGTCCCAATCGAGTGATTCGATCGCTAGGAATTCACGTGCCTGTTCGGCCATGCTTGGCACCACTGGTGCAAGATAGACCATCAACTGGCGGAATAAGTTGATGCCAACTGAGCAGATTTCCAACACTTCGGTATCACGGCCTTCCTGCTTGGCTAGCGCCCAGGGGGCCTTGTCGGCGATGTACGTATTGGCGTCGTCGGCCAATTCCATGATTTTGCGCATAGCTCGGCTAAATTCACGCGCCTCAAAATCGTCGGCAATCTCGTCGCCAGCCGCGATAAAACGCGCGATCATTTGTGGTTCGGCACAGTGTTCAGCCAGCTTGCCGCCGCCCAGTTTTTTGACAAAGCCGGCGCAGCGGCTGGCGATATTGACAACTTTGCCTACCAGATCAGCATTAACCCGTGCAGAAAAGTCGTCGAGGTTAAGGTCCAGGTCATCCACTTTGGACGTTAATTTAGCGGCAAAGTAGTAGCGTAAATACTCTGGATTTAAATATTCAGCGTAAGTAGCGGCTTTGATGAACGTGCCACGAGATTTTGACATCTTGGCGCCGTCTACCGTTAAGAAACCATGACAGTTGACCGCAGTCGGCGTGCGAAGGTCCGCACCATGCAGCATGGCAGGCCAGAATAAGGCATGGAAATAGACAATATCTTTGCCAATGAAGTGGTAAACCTCTGCGTCGGAATCTTTCTTCCAAAAAGTATCGAAGTCGGTACCTTTTCGCTCGCATAGATTTTTAAAACTTGCTAAGTAGCCGATCGGGGCATCTAGCCAGACATAGAAGTACTTACCTGGAGCATCCGGGATTTCAAAGCCAAAGTAGGGGGCGTCTCGGGAGATGTCCCACTCATTAAAGCCCGACTCGAACCACTCCATCAGCTTGTTACGAATTTGCGGCTGTACATGGCCGTCATTAATCCATTGCTGAAGGAACTCTGCAAAGTCTGGCAGCTTGAAGAAGTAATGCGTAGAGCTACGTACTTCTGGTGTTGCCCCAGAAATAGCAGAGACAGGATTGATTAAGTCAGCCGGCGTGTAAGTGGCACCGCACTTTTCACAGTTATCGCCATATTGATCATCGGCACCACATTTAGGACACGTGCCCTTAATAAAACGGTCAGCTAGGAATAGACCCTTTTGCGGATCAAACATTTGCTCAATATCGCGGGTGGCAATATGGCCTTTATCACGCAGGCGGGTGTAGATCAGTTCGCTAAAATAGCGATTTTCTTCTGAATGGGTGGAGTGATAGTTATCAAATCCCACGCCAAAGCGGGCGAAATCTTCCTGATGATCTTGGGAAACGCGCTCGATCAGGGCTTCGGGCGTAATACCTTCCTGCTCAGCCCGCAGCATAATGGCAGTGCCGTGGGCGTCGTCGGCACAAACGTAGTAGCACTGCTGTCCACGACTTTTTTGAAAACGCACCCAAATGTCGGTTTGGATGTACTCAAGAAGATGACCCAAATGAATGGCGCCGTTTGCATAAGGAAGCGCGCTTGTCACCAAAATGTTGCGCGGGGCAGTATTTGACATGGTGAATGATAATTCCGGTTAGGCAGTGCAAATTAAGACGGCGAAGTAGAGGTACGCTTCGCCGGTAACGTCAACATGCTGCTTACAGCGATTACTCCACTAGTAGAGTGCCTGCTCTTCCTGAACGACTTCACGCAGAAGCTCTAAAAAAAGCTTGTCAGCCTCAGAGTGCTCGGTGGGGTCTTCGGGGATATGGACGCTCGTAGTGTCGGAGATTTCGTTGGCAATATTGGCCATCACGGCAGGGCTATTGCCTTCGGCTAGCTGCAGCCGTGCAATCGCGAGGGATTGTTCTAAGATTTTTGGATCTTGGAGCAGCTTGCGAATAAAGTCGCGTAGTTCATTAATAATACGTGTTTTTTGAATTTCTGATGCGGACATTGGAGTTCTCCTTAAGACCGCGCTTGAGGGATGTTCAAGCGAGACCAATGAATGCTTTGACCATAGCACTTTTTTTACTGCTGAGCATGGGTTCCTGGGAGCATTGAGTGCAGCCTGCCGACTTTTTACTAGCGCACTTGTTCAGCGCATGTGTCTCCAGTACCTTTGCCGCTTTAAAGGCTCAGGCGCCCAGCCTTGTGTTTGACAGGATTGGCGTACTGTTCCAACCAATAAGGCTGCAACGCTTCGGGAATACTTGCCAACCGGGCGTTAAAACGCTCCCTGTCTTGGCGCGTTATCGTTTTACGGGCAATGAGTTCTGGCGATTCGCCTAACGCTTCCAAGGCTAAATAATGGCTAGGGAACAGGCGATAACCGCCGATCACTTGGCGGTCAATTTCCGCTGCCACTTCATCAGGCGTCGCCATATCCGCACCTACTGGGCTGCCAAAGCGCAGTTGCACTCGACCTTTCGGGCCAGTGATGCCTAACACAATAGAGCGGATATCTTCGAATTCGCTTTTCGCGTAGCTTCCTTGGGTAGCGATGTCGTGAAGTTCCTGAGCTTTCTGCTGATCGCAAGGATCGTATTCATAGCTAATCGATACCGGCACTAGTTTCAACTCGGCGATGGCGTCACCAAATACCATATCCCGGTCAGCGTTGCGTCTGGCCATGGTCAGCATTTTGATAATGGCAGGGTCGGTGCGATCAATGCCATTTTTAGCTCGACCCTCTCGCTGTGCCATCCAAATAGAGTGCTGGTCAACAGTAATTGAGTGACGGATATAGGCTGATAGCTGCTGATATGCCGCTAGCATCGCCCGCTTGCCTCGGGCACTCCGCGGTACAATAAAGCTTTTGTTTAACCGCATTAGATCGGTGACGTAGGGCTTCTTCAGCAGATTATCCCCGATCGCAATACGTACGGTATCGCGATTAGCTAGATAAAGCGCGTAGTTTACAAATGCGGGGTCTAACGATATATCGCGATGGTTGCCTATAAACAGATAAGCGCTGTCGTGGTCGAGCTTATCAAGTCCGGAGACTTCGAAGGCATCCGTAGTCGTGCGAATCATGCGCTCCATATAGCTGGCGATACGCATCTGGAAATCATGTACGGATGCAACGCCCTTTACTTCACGGCGGATGGCATGGCCTGCTAAAGCGCGGGCAATGGGAGGTGCCCACTTGGCCATGCGCGGGAGCCTGAACTGAGTCAATGCGTTTAAAAGCTCGCTATCATGTGATAGGCGCTCAAGAACATCGGCCACTTCATGATCCATATAGGGGCGAATATCAGCCCAGGGGTCGTTGGTGGTGTCAGCGTTAAGTGCGTTGTTGTGATGAGTCATGCGATCCGTTGGATATAGGCAGAAATAAACAGTTTACATCAGCAGGCTAACGGTTGAATTAAGCGACTGGCTGCGTAGCAGCTTCGCGCTGAGCTTCACCACCCAGCCACTCGATTAGGCGAGGAATATCGTCAGAAAGTGCCTGCGCCATCAAAATAAAATCAGTTTCTAAGCGCGCAAGTGCATCGTCGCCATCATCTGCGTGATCAGCTTCCTCTATTAATGCATCGCCAAAACGCAGTGATTTCAGCGCTAAATCATCATGCAGAACAAAGCTTAAACGACCTTCCAAGCTAACTGCGAGTTTGCTGGCTTGGCGCCCGCTTTCAAGCAATTGCTGGATCTCGTCGCTATCCAGATCAACTTGGCGAGCACGCAGTACGCCATCATCGCCTTTGGCTTTTAACTCAACCTGATCCCCTAATACAAGATCAGCAGGGCGGCTTTCCGCTTCGCCCAGCCATTGCGTCATAGCACGGATAGGCAGTGTTTGTGATGTCAGCGGCGTGACTTTCAAGCTGCCCAGCGTTTCACGCAGAAGATCCAATACATCTTCTGCCCGTGTGCGAGAGCTGGCATTGACGCCAATTAATTGACGACGCGTATCCCACCATAAATCGATTTTCTGACTGCGAACAAATGCGCGGGGCATTAGTTCCTCAGTGACTTGCTCTTTCAGCGCGGTTTTTTCTTTGCGCGTTACCTTGCGTCCTTCGCTGGCTTCGATATCAGCGACTTTATCGTCCACTTCCTCTTTTACGACAGACGCAGGAAGCAAGCGCTCTTGGCGCAGAGCTGAAAGAAGCCTGTGACCTTGGATTTCATGCAGCCGCTGACCACCACCCAGTCGTCCTGCTGGGGCTGTCCAGCCTAAGCGACGCGCATCCGCATTGCCTAGCGGCTTGGCTGCGTGCTCGTCTAGCGCATTTGCTAGTGTATCGCTATCAAGCTCAGGGGCGCCGTGAAGGCGGTATAAATGTAGGTGCTTAAACCACATGTCACCAATCCTATTTAAAAGGTGGCACATTATGGCGAAACCAAGCCTTTCCTACCAGCGCCTTAGGGGGATTGCCTTATTATTGCACTGGTTTAAAACTTGTGTTTGATTTGAGAGGTTTTGTGAATAGTTAACAGATATTTAAACATGGGGGTGTTATGTCTACAGCAATATCCAGCGTTGCGCTGCGAGTACGTGGTTATCATTTAGACGGCTACGGTCACGTCAACAACGCACGTTATCTTGAATTTATGGAAGAGGGGCGTTGGGCTTTTTTTGATGACCATCCGCGCCTGATAAATCAACTTCATAAGGCTGGTCGAGCATTTGTCGTGGTCAATCTGAATATTGATTATCGAGCGGCCGCTGTACAGAACGATGATCTGCAGATTATGACCGGCATAGTAGACGTGGGCGATCGTAGTGCGGTTTGTCATCATCGAATTGTGCGTCAAGACGGTGTGTTAGTTGCCCAGGCAGATTTAACCTTTGTTCTGCTTGATGTGAAGGCAAATAAGGCCGCTCCCATTGAAGGAGACGTACGAGCGGTGTTTGAGGGACTTGTGGTCGATAAAGACGTCTTTTAAGCATAAAACGTAATGCCGTTGCCACTGACTGCCCTTGGTGCTTATGCAGTGGTATGATGGTGCTGACTCTGCGCGCCGCCTTGTTGTGGTATCAAGGGCGGCTTTTTTAAAGCGCTTTCAACTCTCGCAGTGCCAATGCAGTGCAAAGGATCTGACTTTCATGGGTGACATCGCCAGAGAAATCTTGCCCGTCAATATTGAAGACGAGCTTAAACAGTCGTACCTCGACTACGCGATGAGTGTCATTATCGGTCGCGCTCTTCCCGATGTGCGTGACGGCCTCAAGCCGGTTCACCGGCGCGTGCTTTTTGCCATGCATGAGCTGAGCAACGATTGGAATAAACCGTACAAGAAGTCGGCGCGTGTCGTCGGCGATGTCATCGGTAAATACCATCCGCATGGCGATAGTGCGGTGTATGACACTATCGTTCGTATGGCCCAGCACTTTTCCATGCGTCACGTACTGGTGGATGGTCAGGGTAACTTTGGTTCTATCGATGGTGATAACGCGGCCGCCATGCGTTACACCGAGGTGCGCATGGCGCGCCTTGCCCACGAGCTGCTAGCTGATCTTGAAAAAGACACCGTCGATTGGGTCGATAACTACGACGGCACCGAACGCATTCCTGCCGTGCTACCTACCAAAGTCCCGAACCTGTTAATCAATGGGTCATCCGGGATTGCGGTGGGCATGGCGACCAATATCCCGCCCCATAATATGCGGGAAATAATCGATGGTTGTCTGGCGTTAATTGATGATTACACGCTCACCGTTGATGACCTCATGCAGTACATTCCAGGGCCGGATTTCCCTACCGGGGGTATTATCAATGGTCGCGCGGGTATTTTAGACGCCTACCGCACTGGACGTGGGCGTATCTATGTACGTGCCTGCCACACGATTGAGCATGATGATAAGAGTGGTCGAGATCACATTATTATCACCGAATTGCCTTACCAGGTGAATAAAGCGCGATTGATCGAGAAAATCGCTGAGCTGGTAAAAGAGAAGAAAATCGAGGGTATTGCTGAACTCCGCGATGAGTCGGATAAAGATGGCCTGCGCGTGGTGATCGAGATCAAACGCGGCGAATCGGGTGATGTCGTCGTCAACAACTTGTTTGCCCAAACACAACTGCAAAATGTGTTTGGGATTAACATGGTGGCGCTGGAAAATGGCCAGCCGCGCACTCTTAACCTCAAAGAGATGCTTGAGGCGTTTATTCGCCATCGCCGTGAAGTTGTTACTCGCCGTACCTTGTATGAGTTGAAAAAAGCCCGTGAACGTGGCCACTTGTTGGAGGGGTTGGCAGTTGCCATCTCCAATATTGATGAAGTGATCGAGCTTATTAAGGCATCTCCCAATGCCTCTGAAGCGCGTGAAAAATTATTAGCTAAAACGTGGCAGCCTGGTCAGGTTACCGCGATGTTGGAGCGCGCTGGCGCAACCTCATGCAAGCCTGAAGAACTGGATGAAGGGTTTGGTCTAAATACAGCGGCAACGGAATATCGACTGTCGCCTGCGCAGGCTCAAGCAATCCTAGAGCTTCGTCTGCATCGCTTAACGGGTCTTGAAACCGAGAAGCTGTTAGACGAATACCTGTCGATTCTTGAGAAAATCGCCGAATTTATGACCATACTGGCGTCTCCTGATCGCCTAATGGAAGTGATCCGAGAAGAGCTGCATGCTGTGCGTGACCAGTATGGCGATGACCGCCGTACGGAAATTCAGGCGAGCCATCTTGATTTATCGATTGAAGATCTCATCGCTGAAGAAGATATGGTGGTCACTGTTTCCCGCTCCGGCTACGCCAAAACTCAGCCATTATCTGACTATCAGGCGCAACGCCGTGGTGGACGAGGTAAGTCAGCCACCGCAATGAAAGATGAAGACGTTATTGAACACCTGCTGGTCGCATCTACCCATGATACCGTGCTGCTGTTCTCTAACCGAGGCAAGGTGTATTGGCTGAAAGTGTACGAGATGCCGAACGCTAGTCGTGGCTCTCGAGGCAAGCCGCTGGTCAATATGCTTCCGCTTGAAGAAGGCGAAGCCGTCAACGCCATTTTACCGGTGCGTGATTACGACCCTGAGCACTACATTTTCTTTGCCACGGCGAAAGGTACCGTTAAACGTACCAGTCTTGAGCAATTCTCTCGTCCACGTAGTGTTGGCCTGATTGCCATTGATTTGGAAGAGGGCGATCGTTTGGTGGGGGCTGCTATTACCTCTGGCTCTGATCACGCCATGCTGCTTTCCTCTAATGGCAAGGCGATCCGCTTCGAAGAAGGCAATGTGCGCGCTATGGGGCGTACTGCCCGCGGTGTGCGCGGTATGCGCCTGGCTGGGGATGCTGAAGTGATTAGCTTGATCATTCCTAAGAGCCAGCAAATTGACGCTGAAGATGATGCCGATGTCGATGCGGATACCCAGGCTGTTGCGGCCGAGAATACTCAGGCGGAAGGTCAGATCTATATTCTCACGGCCAGTGAGAATGGTTACGGCAAGCGTACTCGCCTGGAAGAGTTCCCGCTGCGTGGTCGTGGTGGGCAGGGTGTTATTGCCATGCAAACCAGCGAGCGTAACGGCGCTCTGGTGGCTGCCATGCAAGTCTATGACAGCGATGAAATGATGCTGATCACTGATCGCGGTACCTTGGTGCGTACTCGGGTTGAAGAAGTGTCAACGACTTCGCGAAATACGCAGGGGGTTATGCTGATTCGCCTGGGTAAAGAAGAAAAACTAGTGAAAACTGTCCGTGTGGATGAGCCTGCCGAAATAGATGAGCTTGAGCCAGATAGTTCAGAAACAGACGCCCTAGACACTGGTGCGAGTGATGCCGATGTCGTCGAGAGCGCTGCTGTTGATCCAGGCAAGCCAGATAACGCTGACGATGGCGAACAGGAACAGGGAACCGATGACACGTCATTATAACTTTTGCGCAGGGCCTGCGGCCCTGCCTGTTGCAGTGCTTGAACGTGCGCGCAACGAACTGCTGGATTTTCAAGGGCGTGGCTTGTCTGTGATGGAGATGAGCCATCGCAGTGATGAGTTTGTCGCTATTGCTGATCGAGCAGAAGCGGACCTGCGCCATTTGCTGGGTATGCCCAGCAATTACAAAGTGCTTTTCTTGCAGGGCGGAGCCAGCATGCAGTTTGCGATGCTGCCGATGAACTTGCTTGGACAAGGCGGGAGTGCCAACTTCATCCAAACTGGCATTTGGGGGAAAAAGGCGCTTAGTGAAGCCCAGAGGCTAGGGTTTGACTGTCATGTGGCAGCGAGCAGCGAAGCCAATGGCCACACGGCGGTGCCGGCTGAAAATGCATTGGCGATTAGCAGCGATGCTGCCTATTTGCATTACACCTCAAATGAAACCATTGGTGGTTTAGAATTTGACTATACGCCAAGGGTGCAGCGTGCAGATGGCGCAGATGTACCTTTGGTTTGCGATATGTCGTCGAACATCCTATCCGGCCCTATTGATGTGGCGCAGTTTGGGGTGATTTACGCGGGAGCTCAGAAAAACATTGGCCCGGCTGGCTTAACCCTGGTCGCTATTCGTGATGACTTGCTTGGCAACGCATCTGGCGCCATTCCGTCGCTGTTTGACTATCGAATGCTTGCGGACGCCGGCTCTATGGTCAACACGCCGCCAACGTTTGCTTGGTATTTGGCAGGCCTCGTCTTCCAGTGGTTAAAAGATGACATCGGTGGCTTAGAGGTAATGGATGACATTAACCAGCGCAAAGCGCAGAAGCTTTACGCTGCTATTGATGCCAGTGATTTTTATACAAACCCGATTGCCAGCCGCAACCGTTCCCGCATGAATGTTCCGTTTGTGCTCGCCGATAGCGGTTTAGACAGTGTATTCCTGCAAGAAGCTGACGAGGCGGGGCTTCTTAACCTAAAGGGCCATCGTAGTGTTGGTGGTATGCGTGCGAGTCTATATAACGCGGTGCCTGAAGAGGCCGTTGATGCGCTAATCGCCTTTATGGCGGATTTTGAACAACGAAGAGGCTAACCATCATGTCCGATACGCCGATTAATTTAGACGACTTACGTCAACGTATCGACCAGTTGGATGGCGATATTCTGCGCTTGATTAGTGAGCGCGCCAACTGCGCCCAGCAGGTGGCACACGTTAAGCTTGCTCAAGATAAAAACGCTGTGTTTTATCGTCCTGAGCGGGAGGCGCAGGTGCTGCGCCGCATTATGTCGTTGAATCAAGGCCCGCTAGACTCAGAAGAGATGGCAAGGCTGTTTCGCGAGATTATGTCGGCGTGCCTTGCGCTGGAACAGCCTGTCAAAGTTGCCTACCTAGGCCCAGAGGGTACCTTTACTCAGCAGGCGGCGCTTAAGCACTTTGGTGAAAGTGCTGTCAGTATGCCGATGGCAGCGATTGATGAAGTCTTTCGTGAAGTGGAGGCCGGTGCTGTTCATTATGGAGTGGTGCCGGTAGAGAACTCCACCGAAGGGGTCGTCAACCATACGCTCGACACCTTTATGGACTCGTCAATCAAGATTTGCGGTGAAGTAGTACTACGCATTCACCACCACCTGCTGATTAGCGAAACCACGCGTCGGGATAAGGTCTCACGCATCTATTCCCATCCGCAGTCGTTTGGCCAGTGCCGTAAATGGCTGGATGCTCACTATCCCCATGCTGAGCGGGTGCCGGTTTCTTCTAATGCAGAAGCCGCCAAGCTAGTCAAGACAGAGTGGCACAGCGCGGCGATCGCCGGCGATATGGCCGCTAAACTATATGGCTTAGAGCGCATTGCTGAGAAAATTGAGGATCGCCCTGATAACTCCACGCGCTTTCTGATTATTGGTAATCAAGATGTGCCGATATCTGGCGAGGACAAAACCTCAATTGTTGTCGCTATGCGTAACCAGCCCGGTGCATTGCATGATCTGCTGGAACCGTTCCATCGTCACCGCATTGATTTAACGCGAATCGAAACACGGCCTTCACGAACGGGTGTCTGGAACTACGTGTTCTTTATCGATTTCAAAGGACACCGGGATGAGCCTCAGGTAGCGGCAGTGCTCGAAGAAGTCAGGTTACGTGCTTCTGAGCTACGCGTGCTTGGCTCCTACCCCCTAGGCGTGCTGTGACGGAGTGTGTGGTGCAAGCGTTGGAATCTAGCGCCGGCGTCCGGTCATCTTGCCAAGAGTCACACCTACTAATTGTTGGCCTTGGTTTAATCGGAGGGTCGCTGGCTGCCGCGCTACGGCGGTCCGGTTTCAAAGGGCATATTTCTGCGTGTGACTCCAATGCGTCAGAAATCGCCTTGGGGATTGATTTAGGGGTGATCGATCATGGCGGTCCACAGTTAGCAGAATTGCTTGATGGCGTCTCCATGGTGGTTTTGGCCGTACCGGTATTGGCCATGGAGAGTGTGATGGCCACCCTGGCGGGTTCGCTTCACCGGGCGTCTAAAAACGTGGTAATTACCGATGTGGGCAGCACCAAAGCGACGATCCGTGACTGTGCTGTGCGTGCCTTCGGGGAGGTGCCCCCTTCAGTAGTGCTAGGTCATCCTATTGCAGGCTCTGAAAAAAGTGGTGTTGCCGCAGCAGACTCGACCCTCTATATCAATCACAAAGTGATACTAACGCCGGAGCCGAATGTCGACGCAGGAGCGCTTGCGCGGGTTGAGGCATTATGGCGTGCCACTGGCGCAGATGTACTGCAAATGAGTGTAGAGCGGCACGACCAAGTGTTGGCACGTACCAGTCATTTGCCGCATTTACTGGCATTTTCGTTGGTCGATACACTGGCGCGTCAAGATGAGCGGTTAGAGATCTTTCGCTATGCAGCCGGTGGGTTTCGTGATTTTACCCGAATCGCGGGCAGCGACCCTGTTATGTGGCGAGATATCTTTATTGCCAACCGGGACGCCGTTTTGTCGTCGTTAGATGATTTTGAGGCGGGGCTCGCTCGGTTGCGGAAAGAGGTAGAAAGTGGCGATAGCGATGCGCTTATTGCAACGTTTGATCGTGCCAGTCATGCACGCCATTATTTCGACACGTTATTGAATAAAACCAGCTATCAGGCGGAATATCATATGCAACCTCACGGTAAAGTGACTTATCGGGTGCAGCCGGGCGGCCAGGCGCAAGGCCGTCTGCGCGTGCCGGGCGATAAATCAATGTCCCATCGCTCCATTATGCTGGGGGCTCTGGCGGAGGGAGTCACCGAAGTTAAAGGGTTTCTTGAAGGTGAAGACAGTCTTGCGACTCTGCAGTCTTTTCGCGAGATGGGGGTTGCCATTGAGGGACCATATCAAGGGCGAGTGACTATTCATGGAGTAGGGATGCATGGCTTGAAAGCCCCGGCAGGCCCCCTGTATGTAGGCAATTCAGGTACTGCCATGCGCCTGTTCGCTGGACTATTGGCAGGCCAAGCGTTTGACAGTGAGCTAACCGGTGACGAATCGCTTACCAAACGGCCAATGGGGCGTGTTGCTGATCCTCTGCGTTTGATGGGGGCGACTATCGACACCGCTGAAGGCGGGCGTCCGCCACTTAAAATTAAAGGTGGCGCCGCATTGAAGGGTATTTACTACGACATGCCCATGGCGAGTGCGCAGGTGAAATCCTGCTTGCTGTTAGCCGGCATGTACGCCGAAGGTGAAACTCGCGTGCGTGAGCCTGCGCCTACTCGCGATCACACTGAGCGTATGCTTAATGGATTTGGCTACCAGGTCTCGCGCGAGGGCGATACTTGTTGGCTTCAAGGGGGCGGTAAGCTGGCGGCGGGCCCAATTGATGTTCCTTCTGATATTTCTTCTGCAACGTTCTTCCTCGTCGCTGCGGCTATTACACCAGGGGCTGACATTACCCTTGAGCACGTAGGTATCAATCCTACGCGTGTTGGTGTGATTAACATCCTCAGCCTGATGGGGGCTGACTTAACGCTTGAAAATCAGCACGAGGTAGGCGGTGAGCCGGTGGCGGATATCCGGATTCGCTATGCGCCTTTAAAAGGGATTGATATCCCGGTTGATCAAGTACCGCTGGCCATTGATGAGTTTCCCGCACTGTTTATCGCCGCCGCTAACGCGCAAGGCAAAACGCGCTTGCGTGGTGCTGAAGAGCTGCGGGTCAAAGAGTCTGATCGGATTCAGGCAATGGCCGATGGGCTGGCAATGCTAGGCGTTGAACACACAGTCGTTGAAGATGGCATTGATATTGTTGGTAATGCCGACGACTCTGTGGCGAGCTACGGTGGCGGGCGTATCGACAGCTTAGGTGATCACCGTATTGCCATGGCGTTTGCAATCGCCGCTTTGCGTGCAAGCGATGAGATTATTATTGATGACTGCGCAAATGTGGCCACCTCTTTCCCTGATTTTGTGACCTTGGCGCAGCGTATCGGTATGCAGGTGAGTGTGGAGGGAGCTAATGCCGAATAAAGCCCCCGTGCTAACGATTGACGGACCAGGTGGTGCAGGTAAAGGCACCATCAGTGGGTTGGTCGCCGAACGCCTGGGGTGGCACCTATTAGATAGTGGGGCGCTTTATCGGCTTACTGCTCAAGCAGCTTTAAAGCATGACGTAGCGTTGGATGATGAGGCGTCGTTGGCGTTGCTTGCTGAGCAGCTTGATGTCGCTTTCCCAGTACAAGATGGGCAGTCTCAAACGCTTTTAGAAGGTGAAGACGTTTCTCAAGCGATACGCACAGAGCAGGTTGGTGAGCGTGCATCCCGTGTCGCGGCTCTTCCGCAAGTGCGCGAAGCACTGCTTCAGCGTCAGCGAGACTTTCAACAGCCGCCAGGCCTAGTAGCCGACGGTCGTGATATGGGAACCGTCGTCTTTCCTGATGCTGCATTGAAAATTTTTCTAACCGCAAGTGCGCAGGAGCGAGCTAGGCGGAGGCATCAACAGTTGCAGGAAGCAGGGGTGGATGCTAGTCTATCGAGTCTTTTAAAGGAGATTCAGGCACGCGATGCACGCGATACGCAGCGCAGTGTGGCTCCTCTCAAGCCGGCAGATGATGCCATAACGCTTGATACCACATGCCTGAGCATACCGGAAGTGGTTGATCAGTTGACCGAATTACTAGGCCAACGTGGCATAGTAAGCGGCAGTTGATTCTCCCTTGCGGCGTTTTTGGAAAGGTGTCACGACGTGGCAGGGCGATAACTCCATATCCGAGAGCCCGGTCAGGTCTAACCAGCGCTAACACCTCCAGAAGCTGAATGACATTAGGCCCGTACTTGCTGGTGGTACGGAGAAGGCATTTATGCCTCAACAACGTTGATCACGTAGGAAAACCATGAGCGAAAGCTTTGCTGAACTGTTTGAACAGTCCCTTAACGACATCAACATGGAGCCAGGCGCAATTGTCGCGGCTCAAGTTGTCGACATTGACGGTGACTGGGTTACCGTTAACGCTGGTCTGAAATCTGAAGGTCAGATCCCTGCGTCACAATTCCGCGATGAGAACGGTGAACTGACCATCGCTATCGGCGACGACGTGCACGTTGCACTTGAAGCCGTAGAAGATGGCTTCGGTGAAACGCGTCTGTCCCGTGAAAAAGCCAAGCGCGCAGAAGCTTGGAAGATTCTGGAAGCAGCCTTCGAGAAAGACGAAGTTGTCAAGGGCGTGATCAACGGTAAAGTCAAAGGCGGCTTCACCGTCGACGTCGACTCTATCCGTGCCTTCTTGCCAGGCTCTCTGGTTGACGTTCGTCCGGTTCGTGACACTGCGCACCTGGAAAACAAAGAGCTAGACTTCAAAGTCATCAAGCTTGACCCGAAGCGTAACAACGTCGTTGTTTCGCGTCGTGCTGTACTGGAAGCTGAAAACAGTGCTGAGCGTGAAGCACTGCTGGCAACCCTGCAGGAAGGTCAGCAAATCAAAGGTATCGTTAAGAACCTGACTGATTACGGTGCCTTCGTTGATCTCGGCGGCGTTGATGGTCTGCTGCACATCACTGATATGGCGTGGAAGCGCATTAAGCATCCGTCTGAAATCGTTGCTGTTGGCGACGAAATCAACGTCAAAGTGCTGAAGTTTGACCGTGAGCGCAACCGTGTATCTCTAGGTCTTAAGCAGCTGGGTGAAGATCCTTGGGTCAACATCAAAGACCGTTACCCGGAAGGCACCAAAGTACACGCAGTCGTCACTAATCTGACTGACTACGGCTGCTTTGCTGAACTGGAAGAGGGCGTCGAAGGTCTGGTTCACGTTTCAGAAATGGATTGGACCAACAAGAATATTCATCCGTCTAAAGTTGTCCAAGTGGGCGACGATGTTGACGTTATGGTTCTTGACATCGATGAAGAGCGTCGTCGTATTTCTCTGGGTATCAAGCAGTGTACTGCTAATCCGTGGGAAACGTTCAACGCTGAATACAACAAGGGCGACCGTGTTTCAGGTACCATCAAGTCAATCACTGACTTTGGTATCTTCATCGGCCTTGAAGGCGGTATTGATGGTCTGGTTCACCTGTCTGATATCTCCTGGACAGAAACTGGCGAAGAAGCCGTCCGTAACTTCAAGAAAGGTGACGAAGCTGAAGCCGTTATTCTTTCAATCGATCCTGAGCGTGAGCGTATCTCCTTAGGTATTAAGCAAATGGATTCTGATCCAGTAGCTGAGTATCTGTCGGTTAACGACAAAGGCAGCATCGTTACAGGCCGTATCGTAGAAGTTGATGCTAAAGAAGCACACGTTGAGCTAGCGACGGATGTTATTGCTATCCTCAAGGCGTCTGAAATCAGTGCTGATCGCATTGAGGATGCCCGTAACGTGCTGAATGAAGGCGACAGCATTGAAGCGCGTATCGTAAGCGTTGATCGTAAGAGCCGTCAGATCAGCCTGTCGGTTAAGGCGAAAGAGCAAGATGATACTCGTCAAAATCTGAAGAAACTGCGTGATCAAGAGCCGGAAGTAGGTGGCCCGACCACTATCGGTGATCTGATCAAGCAGCAGATGGGCCAAGACTAATTAAGTAGTTGATCGCCTAGAAAAACGCCGCCCTAATGGGCGGCGTTTTTTATGAATCTATATGATGTAAAATAGATCGTTAGCCTATGTTTGTCTTGAGTATAAATCTAGTTTTTATAGTTTCAATTAAGCAATAAAAATCGATTAGTATTTAAGCTAAAATCAACTAAACTATTGTCAGCTAGCGCGTTTAAAGCAATAATGTACACGCATCCTGAACTCGTGCGTACGGAGTTGATAGATTGATTAACTCGCGCTGTTTAAACCTATGCTAAAGGGAATCCCTATGTCGTTATTAAATGAGTATATTCAAAAGGAACAGCAGCTAAAGCAACTGCAAGAAGACTTACAGCGCTTGGAAGGTGATCAGCGCTTGAAAAGCGAGCTTGAATTTAAAGCTAAGCTTGAAGCGCTAATGAATGAGTTCGGTAAGCGTCCTTCTGATGTTATTGCATTGCTGGATCCTAGCGCGGATCAACGTGGTTCAAAAGGTGCGGCGGCATCCTCCACACGCCGTAAGCGTCGTCTGAAGATTTATAAGAACCCACATACCGGTGAAGTGATTGAAACCCGCGGCGGCAATCATAAAGGCCTGCGCAGCTGGAAAGATGAGCATGGTGATGAAGCCGTCGAATCCTGGCTAGAGCGTATGGAAGACTAAATCTTTTTAAACCGGCATTTCTAACCAGAAGTGCCGGTTTTGGTTTGATGAGAGCGGATATAAAATTATCCCAACCGGCTAGGCAGATAAAGGTATTCGTAGCTCAATATGGTGTGGATGCCATAACACTTGTGGTGCATCACCGCTGATATTTAAACGTTTTTTTTCATCCATTAATGCCACTAGGGTTTCAGACATTATATAAGATAACTGTGAAATGTTATCGAAATATATTTTCGCATAGTAGCGTGAAGGAATATCTACCCGACGGTAGTTGACAGGCAGTGCTAGGTATTTGGCAGTATTTCTATTTTCTAAATAGAGCCCGATATCAGTTCTCGTGTGGTTTGGTGCAGGTTCTTCTACAGTGGCCGTCACTTTCTCTGTTAAAAGGTCTGGCAACACCATGGTTGGGGTAGATGTTTCTAGTAGGGTTTGTAGGTGCCCTAAATGGTTGGCGTGATATTTTGTGCTGCCTAGCCCAGGAATGTGGTCTGGTGCTTGGTATAAGCGCATTAAAACTACATGTGCGGGACGGTTTCTTTCAATGCTGATCGTGAGTTTTTTGTTAGGTCTGTTCAGAAGATACAGACTGCTTACCGCTTGGCGGTATTCGCGGGGTGACATTCGATAGCGGCGTTGGAATGCGCGTGAGAAAGAAGAGTGATTAGTATATCCACAACGAATAGCGATTTGCGCTATATTTTGTGAGGTGAGTGAAAGTAAGACAGCGGCTCGCTCAAGGCGCCTTTTTTCACGGTAAGCACTAGGTGAAATGTTGAAGCAGTGGCGGAACTGTCGGCGTACTTGTGATGCTGAGTATCCTAAGTGGTTAGCAAGGTCTTCGATTCCAAGCGGTTTATCGAGAGTGTCTTGCAGCCAGATCTCAGCTCGCGTCATTGCATTGAACATTATCTGGCCTCCTATGCTTAAGTCGTACAGGTCGTGTTACTCATCTCACCTGTAATGCACCATCCCAGTGCTTGCGTTGCTAGTAATCTAATAGGCGATTAACATTGCTGCTTGCCTACTAGATGAATTTGCCGCTATATGCGCCGCCTTAGGTTGCTTAACTGGGCGTTTTTGCTCTGCCAGTAGGAGCATCCTGTTTTATATCGTGAGCAGCTTATTTAATACTAAGCTGTGATGCCTTTATGCTGGCAACAGAGAGCAAAGGCAAGTTTGCTCAGAGGCTTTACGCGTTTGGGCACAGTTTTGCCGGAAAAAGGTCTGTTTCAGCAGACTTGTCATTCATTTCAAGTAAGGTGTAAATGAAACATCGATGAAATATCAAAAAGTTCAAAAACAGCTAGATGAGCGTGAAAAGCTACGCAAGTTTCGTGAGCTGGATGATGCCTTCGCTCAAGCGCTGCGCCAGTTAGAAGACCCTAACAGCGATTTCAATATTCCAACGGGACCGCCAGTACGTTCAATTGCGGCGTTGGAGGCTGACGACCAAGCAGCAGACGAAGCGGCACACTCTCATGAGCAAGAGCGTTTGTTTGAGCAGCGCTTAAAAGTGCTGATTGGCGAATACGATTTGTCGGAGCAAGATGTTAGTGAAGTCGTACACGCGCTACTGGCGTCTAAGCAGTGGAAGCTTGATGATGTGCCAGCAGCGTGAATAATGCGATTTTATGAGGTTTGGAGGCTCGCTAGCGATACCGATAGATGCGTAAGCTAGGTAAATACACCTCATCTTCTAATTTTTCGTCACTCCGCTTAGCTCTTGTGCGAGTCGTTGGAGGCGTTTCTGCTGGGGCTTTAAGATGCGGTAATCGCCCTTCATTTGCAGGCACAATTAATGGCATTGCAATATTAAGTGCTCGTCGCGTGTGTCCATCCGCAAGCGGTTCGACAAAAAATAGATTTGCTCGCATTAAGGGGGCTTGAGTTTGTACCTGTGCCAATATTTCTCCACTGGGAATGCTGGCGAGCTTGCGTAGCTGAATACGAATATGTGGAGCATCGCTGTCTAGCTGTAATAATTTTTGCTCAGCCTCTTGAACACTAACGCGTTTGATTGAGCGACCGCTGCTGTACCACGCTAGCCTAACTCTGGATACCGGCGCAGGGGCAATGGGAAGCTGCCGCCAGCACTGTTTCAAGTGGAGCCGTGCGAATCCGCTTTTACGAAGTATTTCGTTGATATGCGGGTGACGGTTCGGCAAGCGAGACTTGGCATCGTTCAGCGCGTTTGGATGAGACTGCTTAATGCGTGCGAGTAAATCGCTGATAGTTGCTTTTGCGTAGTTAATTTGATGGCACGCTGCTAATAAGTCATCGTTAGCAGCGATGACCGCAATGTAGTTACGCGTTTCCCGGCCATCCTGTCCCTGCTGGTGCCACATGTCCAGCAGTGCTTCCCGCAGCCAAATAGAATCATTCGCTTCTGGGTGGAATCGCCAAGTAGGTGGTGGGTTAAATTCGTATAGCGCTGCAGCCCGCTCAATGTTGGCTACCAATTGATCAAAGTGAGCATCAAGCTCATGTAGTTGATGATATAAAGGTAGCGTGGCGTCAGTCATATTGGGTGAGCCTTCAAGAAAGAGGTGCGTCTCTATCTGCTTGAGCAAGCAGGGCATCTAAGTCCGCCTCATCCATAGCAGATTCACCTGCAATACGATGCGACTCTTCTGCCCAAGCGCCCAAATCAAGCAGTTGGCAACGTTTACTGCAAAAAGGGCGATAAGTACTTTCTGGACCCCAAATAACTTTCTTGCCACATTGCGGGCAAGCAACCTCAAGCGGTGAATCATTCGCTGGCGTAGGCATGACAAACTCCTGTTTCAAAAGTGCGTCTCTAGCACGTCGTTAAGTGCACTCGGCGCGATAATAACGATCCAGCTGGATGACCTGGCGCATCATATTCGCATGGTCACCACTGTTGTCGATGACATCATTGCCTTTAGTAAGGCGTGCTGCGCGTGGAAGTTGGGCGGCGAGGATAGCACGCACCTGGGATTCACTCACCCCATCCCGGGCAAGCGTACGCGCTAATTGCAGCGATTCGGGCACATCGATGACTAACGTACGATTAACCAACTTATCTTGGCCAGACTCAAAAAGTAGAGGAGACACTAATAATACATAAGGCGACTGTGCCTGCAGACGGTCCAGATGCAAAAGAAGGCGTTCGCGTACTTTGGGATGAGTGACAGACTCTAGCCACTGCCGTTGCGCAGGATCTTCAAAAATGATGCTACGCAGTGCTGACCTATTCAGTGTTCCGTCGGAATTCAATACGTCTGTGCCAAAGTGTTCGGCAATAGCTGCCAGCGCGGGTTCGCCAACGGCAACGACTTCTCTAGCGACATCATCGGCATCTACCCAGCCAATCCCCAGTTCTCCAAACGCACGGGCAACAGTAGACTTTCCCGAACCTATACCACCTGTCAATCCAATGATCATGCATGCTCCCCAAGGAATTGAATCAAAACCGACGTTAGGCTTAATACAGCAGCGACGTATAGAGCGTCATTAACTCGTTGCCTACCAGTATGCAAATCCAGCCCGCCAGCGCAAGAAAGGGACCAAAGGGGAGAGGCTGGCCGCGCAGTTGAGGAAATAGAGCTTGAGCGGCTAATCCTATGGCTGCGCCAATTCCCGCAGATAAAATAAGCAGCAACGGTAACATGCTCCAACCTACCCAAGCGCCAAGGGCAGCGAGTAATTTCAAATCACCGAACCCCATGCCTTCTTTACCTGTTATGAGCTTAAAAGCCCAGTAGAAAGCCCATAGCACAAGATAGCCCGCCATTGCGCCGATGACAGCGCCAGAAAGCAGCTGTGGCTGAAAGAGTAATTGGTAAACTAAGCCAGCCCATAATAGCGGAAGGGTTAACATGTCAGGGAGTAAATAGGTACGAAAGTCGATTACTGCCAAGGCCAGTAGCGTGACACAAGCGCCATAGATAAACATTGCGTTTAGCGTTGGGCCATGCAAGGCCACAACGACGACTGCAAGTAGTCCACCCATCAGCTCAACGAAGGGGTACTGTACACTGATGGAGGTTTGGCAATGGGCGCATTTTCCCCTTCTTTTTAGCCAGCCTATTAAAGGTAGGTTATCGTGCCAAGCAATGGGTTGTTCGCAGCGTGGACACATTGACCTTGGCATAGCAAGGTTAAAGCGGGGGGATGTTTCTTCGACCAGCTCAAGCGAGGCGCGTGCTTCATTACGCCAACGGCGCATTAGCATAACGGGTAAACGAGTGATGACAACGTTAAGAAAACTGCCAACGCAGAGGCCGATTAGTAAAGCAAAAAAGAGGTAACAGTTTGACGGTAAACCCATGGTATTCCAATTGTTGGAGAAGCGCTTGTTGGGGAAGTGCGTATGAGTGGCTTATTTATAGTGCGGTGCCAATTTCAAAAATAGGTAAATACATCGAGACAACAACGCCGCCCACTAGTGCGCCAAGGACAACGATAATAATCGGTTCCATTAACGAGGTCAGGGCATCTACTTTATTATTTACTTCTTCTTCGTAGTAATCGGCGACTCGGTTAAGCATAGCATCCAGCGAGCCGGCTTCCTCACCAATACTCACCATTTGAACTGCCAGTGCTGGAAAACGGTTGGTCATACGCATGGCGAAATGTAGCTGTTGTCCAGTGGTCACATCTTGGCGTACGTCATGAATCGCTTTTATATATACTCGATTATCTGCTGCACCTGCGGCAGTTTCGAGTCCTTCAATGAGTGGCACGCCAGACGTAAAGGTAGTCGCTAAAGTGCGTGTAAATCGCGAGACAGCCGATTTGTGTAAAATATCACCAATGAGGGGGAGGCGAAGCATCAGGCGGTCTAGCCGATAAGCGATGCGTGGTGAGCGCCGCACTGCCGTTTTCAGCAGCACGATACTGACGGCTAGGGAACAAGCGGCTTGTAACCAGTACTTTTGGGCCATGTTCGATAGGTTAACTGTGAATTGAGTGAGTGCCGGTAGTTCTGCACCAAAACCCTTAAACATATTCTCAAATTCGGGCACGACTTTGATGAGTAGCAGCATGGTCACGGCAACACCAATGATCATCACCGCAGTGGGGTACCATAGAGCTTTTTTGACACGGTTTTTGAGTGATTCGACTTTCTCTTTATAACTGGCAATCCGTTCCAGCATCTGGTCAAGCGCACCAGCCTGCTCTCCTGCGTCTACTAGGCTAACAAACAGGCGGTCAAACTGTTTGGGATGTTTGGCCATGGCGCTGGAAAGGCTATCGCCCGAAGAGACGTCTTCCATGATGTGCTGGGTTAGAGCCACCATCGCGGGTTTTTTTAGGCTTTCCGAAACGGCTTGTAACGCCTGAAGAATAGGGATGCCTGCTCGCACCATAGTGGCCATTTGCCGTGCAAAAATCATGATATCGACGTTGGTTACCTTGCTGCGCCCACCAAAGCTGCTACGTTTCTGGACTTTTGTCGCGACGATGCGCTGCTTAGCCAGTTGCTCAATGATTTCGGGTTTGGTGCGGCCAATCAGCTCGCCGCGCATGGCTCGATCTTGTGGCCCTTTACCCTCCCACCTCCAGCGGTGCAGCGGCGTTGGCTTTTTGCGGAGGGCTTTAGCGTTGGCCATGGCGCGTTACTCCTTACTGATGCGGTTAATTTCTGCCAAGCTAGTGCTGCCATCCAGCACACGACTTAGGCAGCGTTGATAAAGGCTAGAGTAACCTTCGCGGCGTGCTTGCTGATCGATATTCAGCGCATCACCATCACGCATAATCAACTGGCGCATGGCGTCAGTAATGGGCACCACTTCATAGATACCAATACGACCTTTATAGCCCTGGGTGCAGTGTTTACAGCCGACGGCTGAATAAATCGTGCCGTTGCGAATGTCCTGCTGGCTAAAGCCAGCCTGACGCAGGGCTTCGGCAGGAATCTGTGCGGGGATTTTGCATAGGCTGCATAGCTTGCGTGCCAAGCGTTGGGCAATGATCAAGCTAACTGAGCTGGCGATGTTATAGGATGCGATGCCCATATTTGCTAAGCGGGTTAGTGTTTCAGCGGCGGAGTTAGTGTGCACGGTAGATAGCACTAAGTGACCCGTTTGGGCTGCTTTCACGGCAATTTCGGCGGTTTCCAAGTCACGAATTTCGCCTACCATAACGACATCGGGATCTTGGCGTAAAAAGGCACGTAGAGCACTAGCGAAGTTCAGACCTATTTTAGGAAGGACGTTGACCTGATTGACCCCCGACACTTTAATTTCTACCGGGTCTTCAGCGGTGCAGATATTGCGCTCAATTTGGTTAAGAATGTTGATGCCTGTATAAAGCGTCACTGTTTTGCCGCTTCCCGTAGGCCCGGTAACCAGAATCATTCCTTGAGGCTTCTTAAGCGCGTGTTCATAAACGGCCTGCTGTTCAGCGCTAAAGCCTAGCTGTTCGATAGAGAGTTGAGCAGTGGTAGGATCTAGCAAGCGCAGTACTATTTTTTCACCAAACACAGTGGGCAGTGAGTTCACTCGAAAATCAATTGAGTGAGTGCGTGAAAGCTGCAGCTTGATTGCTCCATCCTGGGGCAGACGCCGCTCAGAGATGTCTAACCGAGACATGATTTTAACCCGAGCCGCAATGCGGTGCCGAAGCGCAAAAGGTGGGCGGGCAATTTCAAACAGCATGCCATCAATACGAAAGCGCACCCGGTACAGAGTTTCATAAGGCTCAAAGTGAATATCGGAAGCGCCGCGGTTGATAGCATCTAAGAGTATTTTATTGACGAATTTGACGACGGGGGCATCTTCACTCTCTTTTGTTGCCTTGTCTAAAGTTGCCTCATCTTCCTCCTGCTGAACAATATTCAACGCGCTGATCGCATCATCTACGTTGTCTAATTCATCTAGCATGCTGCGCTCATTTTGCGCTAGATACTGCGTTAGAGTGCTTTTAAGTTGATCAACGGGAGCCAGTACTCCATCGATGCTTAGCCCGGTAGCGAATTGCAGCTCATCTAGCTGGGTTAGCGTTGCCGGGTAGGGTACAGCTACCGTCAGTCGGTGCTCATGGCGTGCCAGGGGAAGAATCTCTAGACGCTCTAATAATTTAACGGGATAGTCGTTGGCGGGTGGCAGCGCATTTATACGAATGGCATCTAGGTCAATGACCGGCAAGCCAAACTCCCAGGCAGCGGCCTGCGCTGCTGCGCCTGATTCTACTAGCCCGCTATCAACCAAGTGCTGTAACAACGACACATCAAGCTCTGTTGCTGTGTTTTCCGCGACAGTCGCCTGAGCATCGGTCAGCTCGCCATTTTCAACCAGCCGTTTAGCGATACCGTGTAGGCCGCTATGCATGGCTGTCTGGCTCAGCGTTGGCTTGGGGGATACATTTTGTATGGCTAATCTCAATCATGTTTATTTTATTTTTATGTTAAGTATTAATTATTATTAATGGTCAACGGAAATGTAACGGTGTGATTGCTATTGTTAGCTAAATATAGCATCGAGAAGCTATTGGTATTGTTAAACATTGTGGCATAGGTTTTTTTAACGCACTTATCTTATTCATATTATTGAAGGGGAAGGTTAATCGCACAAAGGAGAAGTGTTATGAATAAAAGATTTTTTAAAATGCCTATAATTCACAAGCAAAGTGGTTTTACTCTCATTGAGCTGATGGTAGTCATTGCGATTATCGGCATCCTGGCGGCTATTGGTGTGCCCAAGTATGGTAGCTACTTGGACCGCTCCGAGGCTTCAGCATGTGTTGGAGAGCTCAACTCATATCGAACACTTTCAATCGCGGAAGCGTCTCTCGGAGAGGGCGCACCTGAATTCAGCTTTCAGTCATGTGCTGAAAATACGGATGTTGAGGAGCTGTTCAATGTGTTTGCCGGCGCTGCAGATAACCAACTATCAGAAGTTATTGAAGTTTTAACTCAGGATCGTCAGGAGACTGTGTATGTATCAGAAGGCGGGATAATTTCTCTGAATAATGAGTAATAGTGTGCATTACGTTAAAATCTAACCATTAGCTTTGGTCATTGTACCAGCTAATGGTTTTTTGTATCTGCAGGTTTTTGACCGTATTTTAATATTGCTCAATCTTCATACTGTCTGCGCATTTGCTCTTTATACTTAACGCTCCTGGTCACAAGGAGTCCGATAATGAAATCAATTCCTATCAGTGCTTGCCTATTTATTTGCACCTTGCTTTGGCAAGTAGCGGCAGTCGCGCAGCCAGCGCATGCACCTGCCCATGGTGCTAGAGACCACAGTCCCCACGTCGAGCGCCAGCGTGGCGGCCAGGATATAGGCCGACATGAGCGTCGCCATCGCGATGAACGCGTTGTCGACCTTCCTCGTATTAACGAAGTTGAATTGCTGCGTCTCTTGCGGCAATACGATGTGCCACGCGCTCAGCCATTGCCGCCGGGTATTCAGCGCAACTTAGAACGCGGTAAACCACTGCCTCCTGGAATTGCAAAACGCTTTGATGGTCCGTTGGCATCTCAGCTTCCCCATTACCCCGGCTACCAATGGGAGCGTGTAGGGGCCGATGTCGTGTTAATTGAGGCGGCGACCCGTATCGTTGTCGATGTGTTGGTTGATGCGTTGCGTTAATGTTTTGCATGACATCATGGTAATGCCATGTGCCACCGCTTAAGCTGAGCTGATGTTTGGGTAACATGAAACCACAAGTAAGGAACGTTAATGGCGGTCTACACTTTAGAAGAGCGGCTGGCGCTGGCGGTATGTATTGCCGAGGAAGCGGGGCAGATGATTCTCCGCGCCCGTGAACAACAAGACTTTAAACAACATTTAAAAGCTGGCATTGAGCTAGTTACTGATGTTGATGTGGCAGTTGATTCGCTGATTAGCCAGCGCTTAGAGGAGCATTTTCCTGGTGAAGCAAGGCTAAGTGAAGAGTTGAGCCCTGAGCGGGCGCTGCATGCCCCCGCTGAGCAGCTGTGGGTGGTAGATCCTATCGATGGAACCATCAATTTTGCCCAAGGCCTGCGCCATGTGGCGGTGTCGATTGGTTGGATAGAGAGTGGCATCGGTAAAGTGGGCGTTGTTCACGCGCCTTTCTTAGGTGACACCTTCAGTGCTGCGCAAGGGTTGGGTGCCTACTGCAATCAGCAATCAATTAAGCCTAGCGAAACTGATACGCTTGAAAATACCCTGGTAGCTACCGGTTTTCCCTACGATAAGCAGGCTCGTAAACAGCTTCTACCACGTTTGGAAGCCGTGTTGGTGAACTGTCAGGATGTTCGCCGCAATGGTGCTGCTGCAATTGATCTCTGCGATGTCGCCTGTGGCCGCTTAGATGCGTATTACGAAAGCGTTTCACCATGGGACTTTGTTGCGGGTTGGGTTATTGCGCGTGAAGCAGGCGCGAAGGTGGGCCACTTAACGGAGGTGCCCGACGGCGTGCCAGCTGACCTTTACCCAGAACAACTACTCGTCACAACGCCCAAGGTATACGATGCCATGGCATCGCTACTTAAGGGTATCGATTAGCTACTAGCGGCAAGCAATTGAAAAGAAAGCGCAAAAAGAGCTTTTCATTTGGTTAAGAAAGCGATAGTATACGCACCGTCTTGAGGCAAACGATGTTGGTTAACGATTGCTGCTAATCAAGGCATCGGAGTGTGGCGCAGCTTGGTAGCGCGTTGCAATGGGGTTGCAAAGGTCGCAGGTTCGAATCCTGTCACTCCGACCAAAAAGATTATACAAAACGGCCACTTAGCGAATTATGCAGTGGCCGTTTTTTATTGCCTAGCGTTCTAGGTGACATATAGGTGACAACCGTCCGAAATTTCCGCGTTTATTGAGCCAGTTTGGCTGCCGTTGCATACCTCCACAAGTGTTGCGTTTTGTTGCCTTTACCGTTGCGTTTTTATTGGTCGTGCCCTGGGGAAGGTGAATTTGACAGGCTTCCCACAGCTTTAGCGTCGGAGTAAATTCCGCTTCAGGTATTCGATTAAGGTCGACCCTTTTGACAGCAGGCTCGAGGGTATTAAGTCCATAATGTCCAGCCACCCCGTGCCGTAACGTTTTTTCTCCCGTCTCGCGTGTAACGAGGGCGGGAAGCTCCAAGTATTCAGGCTCCTGCTCGATGTCGTTGGTGTTCGCGTTCGGCTTCCCGTCATTTGCCATATTGGCACTGCCTTTCTGGTGAGTGTCCGGTAACGCTATCAAGTTCCGATGTTTAGTTCTGACAGGTTCCGAGTGCGCACCTTTACTGCGGGCCAGAAGCGCTAACCAGTGCAAACCACCTTAAGGTTGTAGGGTCGGATACCTATTTTTTCCTATCTCAACCGAGGTTGTACGATCGATTGATCTTGGTTGATACTCTTTCTGGGTTCCGCTCCCACTCTAAGACGGGTAGGTGTAGGCTTAGAGTGCGTAGGGCTGGTCTTGTCATCCCCCTTGCCAGTCACATCGGAACCCTCCTATCTAAATAGTATTCTGTTTCCGCTGAATCCCCTTAGTGCCTTAACGCAAAACGCCCCAGCAAAGGCTAGGGCGGATGTATCGACGTATGTGGCGTTTCAGCTTTACCGATAGTGGCCATCTGTCAGTATAAAAAAACCCCGATCTAGTCCGAATGATGCGGATTCATTTTCCGTCAATTCAAACAGTAGATCAGGGTTTTAACAACAATGTACTTACGCTTGACGATGCTGGCAAATCCTATCCCATCGGGCGCTGCAGTGGTCAGTGTATCCGGTGCACGGTTTGGCACTGTATCCGGTCGGTTAGCCCTCGCTGGTCGGCGTGCTGCAATAGTTCAGCCTCGCTGACTTCCAAGGCGTGTGCAATATCAGCCAGTGCATACACCGCTTCACCGCTGTCATCGTACCCGGCAGGCTTTAGGCCAGGAAAGAACGTGTCCATCCCTTCCTTCAAGATTTCCAATATTGGCAGGCGCAGAAAGGGCGGGTGCTGCTTGTTGTAGGCGCGGCTAATCATTGCGTCGGTATCGTCGGGTATCACACTGCCAAAAAACTCACGGCGAGCTTTGCGTTCGACGTTATCCAGCAGCGCGGCAATATGACTGGCTAGCGGTTTCTGTAAGCGCTCCGGTGGCACGCACAGCTTATGCGCGGCCCATACTTGCCCGGCGGTTAAGTGATCCAGCGGTTGCCCGGTGGTAGCTGCCTGAGTGAGTGCTTCACGGGTAATAGTCATGGCATTGGCTCCTTACGCGGCGGGTGGGGGTAGGTCATCGTCAAGCATGGCATTCACCAGCCCTTGCAGGCGGCTAAGCCGTACACGTACCAGGGCGGCCAGTGTTCCCGGTGGTAGTCGCTGCTCTATGGTTTCCAGCGTGGCTGCGCAGCCCATCAGCGTTTCTTGATCGGGATTTGATGCCAGCGCCAGCAACACAGCGTTAGCACTCTCGGCAATGTGGGTATCAATACCGCGCAGGCTGGCAGTAAGTCGGCGTGCTTCTTGTTGTGCTTCATCCAGCATGACGGCTGCCTCCCCGTAGTTCGTTGTTAGCGGCACGTCGTCCTGCATTTTCGCGGGCGGCTTCCCGTGGTTCTGCATCAGCGGCTTGCTGCCAGATGGCCACATAGCGCTGTGCGGCTTGTAGAGCATCCCGCGGTGGGCGCATTCCAAGGCAGCGTGTTAGCAGACGTTCATCCTCTGGTACCAAAGCGCAGCGCTGGCGAATCAGGCGCAGCCATGGAGACGTGTCATCGCTGGCCGGGGCGTTGGGCTTTGCTTGCTGCTGGGGGATTGCCACCAGCGCCGGGGGTAAGTCAGGCCATACCGCCTTAGCGGCTGCCAG
>Ga0208300_100165_pt1 | contig 68275 bp, 65 predicted proteins | sample 23_taG_FD_184096 | JGI IMG/M metagenome (GOLD analysis project Ga0208300, IMG submission 184096) | Marine viral communities from Cariaco Basin, Caribbean Sea - 23_WHOI_OMZ (SPAdes) (version 2) | ecosystem: Environmental > Aquatic > Marine > Oceanic | place: Caribbean Sea: Cariaco Basin...
CATTTAGTATTGCATCTCCATTTTTATCCAATGCTATTAATTTTATAATTACTTTATCTGTATCACTCTCTACTCCATCACTATCATTATTTGGGGTATTTGGTGTTGTATTATCTTTTATTGTTGTCTCTACACTACTTGTATCTATTGAGACTGTCTCATAATCTTGAGCATTTGATAAACTTTGGTCTGTTATTTGAACACTATATTTTTCATTATCATCAGGAATAAAATCATCAATTGTTGGTGTTGAAAACTTTGTTCCTATTGTTACAGTTTGAGTTGTTGCATTATAATCTGTATTTGCTGTTGCATTATCTGTAACTTTTCCAAAGGTAACCTCAACTGTTTCACCCGCTAATACTTCATTTCCATTTTTATCAAATGCAACTGTAATATACTCAGCACTACTTCCCTCTGCAACTTCATTAGCTGCAACTCTATTCCCTAAATCATCCAAAGCAAATAGTTTAATTGTAACTGTATCTAGGTCTGTTTCTACAGGTGGTGTTGTATTTTCATCATATGGTGTTGTTGGTGTATTTTTTGAATTATCTACTATTGTTGTTTCTACATTATTTGAGTGTGTTATTCCATTTGTATCAGTAAACCCATTTGTATCAACATGTTCAAAATCACCATTATCCTCAACATCTGTTATTTGAACTCTAAATTTTTCACCATTATCAGCTAAATAATCATCTTTTGTTTCAACAGTAAAAGTTCCTGTTGAAGAGTTTGCATTAATTGTTACAGTGATTGTGTCATTATTGTTATATACTGTATCTGTATCTTCTGTATCAATATTTGTATATGTTATTGTCACATCTGTATCTGTTGTCACCTCTACAGGGTTTCCATCTTCATCAACCAATCTAACAGTATAATCTGTAGTTGTATCTGCTTCATTTACACTTTGTGGTCCTTCAATAATTGCATATATTGTATCTTCTGAACCATAACCACCTATTTCACCAGCTGGGTTTGATGGATCTGAGTTATCTAAAATTGTTCCAATCCCCTCAGGTTTTACAATTTTTGCATCCCCATCTACATTTGAGATAGTTACCTTTAATGTTTCTCCATTATCAGCGATATAATCATCACTTATTGGGACTTGGATTGTTACACTCATACTACCTTTTGGTATTTTTGCAGTTGAAGTAACTTCTGAATAATCCTCTCCTTGAGTAGCTGTAATTGCAGATGAAGTGTATGTAAATGTCACATCTGAATAAACAGCCCTATCCAAAGAGACTGTAAAAACTAAAAACCCCTCACTCTCATATGCACTTGTATCATCTATGCTCAAATCACCTATTACTGTTGTTGTAGGTTCTGTTGGAGGTGTTACCTCAGGAGTTGGAGTCTCTTCAGGTGGTGTCGGAGTAGATGATGGTCTATCTGGAGGAGTTGGCGATGGTGGAGTGAAAGGATCAGTATAAGAGCTTCCTGTATCCCCTCCTAGTCTATCTTCTGATTCATTTCTAAATAGTTCCCTATCAATAAAAATCTGAGTTCTTGGTCTAAATGTTGCATCTCTTAAATCACTTACAACATCTGTAGCATTTCCATCTCTTTGCTCAAAGTCAGCATTTCCAGCTTCTTGGTCCTCTGCTTCCTCTTCACCCTCTGCTGTTTCCTCTTCTGTTACATCTTTTTCTTCATTTGAAGCCTCTTCCTCTATAGCTTTTTCTTTTTCATCATCAAATTCGGCATCTCTTAAATCACTTATTACATCCTCTTGGGCTCCATAATTTTCTGGATTTAAATCAAGACCTTCCCTTGTAAAATATAACTCTTCTGTACCAAAGGCCGTCTCTATTAAAGAGGAATCAATAAGCTGTTGTTGGCCTTGGCTTAAAACTATTACATCATTGCCTGAAAGTTCAATCCCTATTTTAGATATATCAGAGTTTGAAATATCTCCTTTAATTGTATCATTCTCATAAATAGTATCACCTACTTTTAATACTCTTTTATTTCCACTCTCATCTTCAACATAGAAAACTCCATCAGAAAGTGTTTTTACAGACCCTGCAATAGTTGCCATGACTAATCCTTTTTATTCGATTATTTATTATTTTTAAATTTTAGTTGACTTTTTATTTTTTGTATATCACCCAAAGGGGTGAGATACAAGATATTTCCCATATACTTATGAAAATAAACTTGCAAAAGATAATCTATCCTTTACCGATAATTTTTCATAAATATGTTTTATATGAGTTTTTACAGTATTTATTGAGACCCCTAACTCTACTGATATCTTAGAGTTTGAATAACCATCTTTTAATAAAGTAGCTACCTCTTTCTCTTTTTGGGTTAAATGTTTAAAAAGAAGCTCATCTTTTGTTTTGTTTTTTTGTTTATCACTATTAACAATATTACTTACCAACTGAGTAGTTATATCAGGTAGAAGCCAAATAAAATCGTTTGATAAAGCTTCCACTGCTGAGTTTAGATAAGAGCTTGTCATCAAAGTGTTTCCGTAACCTTTTATCCCAATATTTAAATACTTTTTTGCATTTAAAAAATTTGGTAAATTATCTAAAACTAATACTTGATTTCTATTCTCAATAAACTCTTTTAATATATCTGTTGATATCTCTTTACATATAGAGTTATTTACTACTAAAATTGTATTTTTTATAACTTCTAACTCGGAAAGGTTTTCAAGTATACTTGTTTGATGATTTATTAATTTTACCCATCTGCCAAGCAGATACATATCATCACTATATAAAAGAATCTTCTTCATTTTATCTTTCCGTAAAGGTGTATTGCTTTGTTTTTAGTATCGGTTTTAAAATATAATCCAATATGGTCTTTTTACCAGTTATAATATCAACATCAGCTACCATCCCAGGTATTATCTTCATATGTTTTTTCCCTGATGAGATATAGTTTTTTTCTGTCTGAATTTGTACTAAATAGTATGTTTTATCATCTTTTTCAGTAATTGTGTCTGGTGAGATATTTATAACCTTACCATTAAGTCCCCCATATATTGAAAAATCATAAGCAGAAAACTTTACAATAGCCTTTTGACCTTGGTAGATAAAGGCGATATCAGAAGGTGAGATTTTAACCTCAACAATTAAGTTATAATCAGTTGGAACAATCTCTACTAAATCTTGTGCAGGTTTTATTGCTCCACCTATGGTGTTGACATGTAAAGTTTGAACTATCCCATTTGAAGGTGACTTTACAATTGCTCTTGAAACTTGGTCTACAGAGGCTGTACTATTTGCTTCTAAAGCTTTTAAGTCACTTATTGTTTCATTTAGTTTTTCCCTTACCTTTGCTTCATTTATCTCATAAGACTCTTTTATTCTTCTATCTATCTCTGAAATCTCTGATTCAATTTTATTAACCGATAAGATACCACTTTGAAGCCTTTGTCTTGCATCACTTTGTTCCCTTTTTAGCTTCAAAAAATCAACTTGAGATCGGATACCTTTTTCTACCATTGGTTGGGTCATTTCAACCTCTTTAGTGATAGCATTTACAGAAAACCTCATATGTTTTATACTCTGTTTGGCATCTTTTAGCTCACTTTGTTTTTGTTTATATTGCTCTTTTAAAATCTGTATTTTTGATTCTAATTGATTAGTATTGCTTTCATATAGTTGTTTTTCATTTTTTAAAAAATCATTTAATGTCTCATTATCACTTTGTTCAAACTCAAAAGGTTCTTGTTTTAACTCCGCTTCTAATCTTTTGATTTGTGCCTTTAGATATAAGATTTTTATCTTATTTGAAATAAGTGTTGATGAGGATTTTTCATTGCTGATTTTTAATAAAACCTCCCCTTTTTTTACCAAATCACCCTCTTTTACAAAAATCTCTGAAACAATACCACCCTCAAGGTTTTGTATTATTTGGTTTTGTCCACTTGGTACTACTTTTCCATGTCCTCTTGCTATCTCATCTATTGAAGCAAAAGAGGCCCAAATAATAAATAGCAATATTGTAATGGTAAAAAACACAAGTACCCAATGGAGTTTCTTAGGTCGATTATAGATAACTGCTGCACTTAAACTATTCATATACTCAAAATCGTGTTTACTAAGTTTTTTATTTATTGTTGGGGTATTATTGTTAAAGAATGCCTCTTTTATCTCTTTTAGACTAGCCATTATTTGTCCCTAACATTTTTATAACTTCCTCTTTTTTACCATCTAAAACTTTTTTACCATAATTCATAACTATCACTCTTGAACATAAATCAAGCATATTCATTTTTTGGGTTACCAAGATTAGTGTTTTGTTTTCAATATCTTTTTTTAGATTATTTAAAACCTTTGCTTCTGTAGTTTGGTCCATAGCATTTGTTGGTTCATCAAACAAATAGATATCAGAATTATTTACTAAAGCCCTAGCTATACCCACACTTTGTCTTTGACCTCCAGAAAGTCCTTGTCCACGCTCCCCAACTTGCATATCATACCCCATAGGATTGAGTCTTACAAACTCATCGGTTGTACTAGTTTGAGAACACTCTATAAGCCATTGGTCATCAACAAATCTATATGAACCTAAAATATTGTTTTTGATTGTGCCCCTAAAAAGATGTATATCTTGAGGAACATAAGAGATTGACTTTCTTAAATCTGCTGGATCAATTTGTGAAATATCTATCCCATCTATTAAAATAGAACCACTTTGGGGTTCATATAGTTTCAGAATTAACTTAGCAATGGTACTTTTTCCAGAACCAATTTTCCCTATAAAGGCAACTTTTTCACCCTCATTTATAGTAAAACTAACATCCTCTAATGCATATGCTTCACAATCAGGATATTTAAAAGTCACATTTCTAAACTCTATATTTCCTTTTAAAGATTCCCTTTTTACAAACTCTTTAGCAAGAGGTCTCTCTAAAGGTTTATTTACAATATCATCTAACATTTTATAAGAGGTTTTTGCATCTTCATAATTTGAGATTAATCCTGCAATTTGTCCCATTGGTGAGATTGCTCTAGATGAGAGTATCATTGCAGCAATCAATCCACCCATTGTCAAATCAAAATTTTGGATTTGATAAACACCTATTACTATTATAAGAACTGTGTTTAAACCTATTAATATACTTGTAACTGTAGGAATAGATGAAGATAATAGTCTTGATTTTAAACTCTTATTAGCAATCTCCCCTGTAGATTCTTCCCAATCAAACTGAACATTACTAGATAAACCTTGAGACTTGATTGTTTCTATATTATGTAAAGACTCAACTAATATCCCATTTTTCTTTGCAGAAGCTTCATAGGTACTCTCTATACTTTTTTGAAGTGGTTTTCGAATAAATAAAGCATACATAACAATAATAAAAATAATAAAAATTGGAACAAATACCATTACCCCAGCTATATAAAAGATAACTATCAAAAATAGTATTGAAAAAGGAAAATCGATCAAAACACTCAAGGTTGCATTTGTTAAAAAAGATCTAATACTATCAAAGCTTTTTAGATTATTTGAAAAGGAACCAACAGATTTTGGATGTGAATCCATTTTCAAATCTAACACTTTTTCAAAAATTATAGAGGAGATGATAATATCACTTTTTTTACCTGCAATCTCAAGGAAATAGCTTCTTAAAAACTTCAATCCTCCATCTAAGAGATAAACTAAAACTATCCCAATAGTAAAGACTAATAAGGTTTCTTGTGCATTATTGGGAATCACTCTATCATAAACATTCATTGTAAACAAAGGGGTTGCCAAAACAAAAAGATTTATTAGTATTGAGGCTAGGATACAGTCAAAATATATTTTTTTTGAGAAACCTAAGGTGTTCCAAAACCAATGTTTATGATTTTTCAAATCTATATTTTTACTATTATCTTCATCATAAATAAAAGCTTTTTTTAGCATAAAAGCATAACCTAGATACTCTTTTTCAAGCTCTTCAACCTCAACTATCTCCTCTAAAGGTTCCTCCCCTGGAAAAATTATCTTTGCCTTTGTTTTATCATCTACAAAGGTTTCTAAAATACAGCTATTGTTGTTTGATAAAATCAATATCAATGGAAGTTGAAGTTGTAATATATCTTTAATAGATCTTTCAATTAAGGTGGTTTTTAGTCCTGCTCTTGAAGCAGCCCTTGAAAATAAAGATTTAGAACTATTTTTTGAAAATAGTAATTGTTCTGTCAGGTTTACATCTACTGGTAAACCTGACATTAAAGACTGGGCGGTATATGGCTTATGAAATAACCTTGTATATAATACCAAGGATTCAAGAAGTGTATCTTTTATAGGAGAATGATGCATCACTTTTCTCTATTGATTATTTATATTAATAAGTTCTGCTTCTATCCTTCTATTTAAAGCTCTCCCCTCTTCTGTACTATTGTCTGCAATAGGAGTATCAAAACCTTTACCTTCAGTTGAGATTCTTGAACTATCAATACCATTATCTACTAAAATTTGTTTTATAGACTCTGCTCTTCTAAGAGATAACTCTTTATTATAACTATCTGAACTATTTCCATCATTACTTGCATGTCCAGTAATTTTTGTATTAAACTCTTTATTATCTTCTAAAAACTTTGCAAAAGCTATAACCTTCTCTTTTGTATCCTCTTTTACAAGTGAAGAATCGTTTTCAAATAAAACCTCAAGATTGATTTTTCTTGTACAACCTTGCTCATCAACAGTATAACCTTTTGTAGTATTAGGGCATTTATCTAACTCATTTATAACACCATCTTTATCATCATCTAAAACAGGTTTCTCTTTTAGTTTTGGTACATATAATGCTACTGCCACTACATTGTTTATCTTGTGTAGGTCAGTTTCTAAGAAAAGATTATCATAATCAACTCTTGATTGTGAAACTAATCTCTCTTTTGCAACCCCATTTTTAACTAAAAGTTCAGTTACTTTTTTTGAATACTCTAATGCCTTTTCATAACTTTGTGTATCATCTTTCATATTTTGAGTATGACCAATCACTGTTACTACAACATCCTCTTCCTCATAAGAGTTAATCTCATTTGCAATTTTTTTGATATTTTCATAAAACTCTTTATTCTCTAAACTAAGATTGTTCATATCAATAAAACCAAATCTTTTAATTAGTTCAAAGTTATCATAGATTAGATGTTTATCTAGTTTTGTTGAATCAACATTTTTATTTGCTGCAACATTAAACTCATAATCATATAAACCTAATTTTTCTGATTTTTTAGGACTTTCATCTGTGAACTTAGGAATCTCATTTAAATACTCTTCCTCTTTTGGTTCAAATCTATTTTCTGAGTCCTCTAAGGCACAACCCTTTTCATCAACCACAACACCTAAAACTGTATCTTTACAACTATCTTTTGTATCTATAACACCATCAAAATCTGAGTCCTCTTGTTTTTGAACACAACCTGTTGGTTTAATATTATCACCAGTTAATGAGCTATCACAAATATCAAGGGCATCTACAACCCCATCTGAATCAACATCAAGTTTAACAGGTAATTTATCCTCTTCTATAACAAAAGGTTTTTCTATTGGATAACTGATTTTGTTGTACTCTTGTTTATCAACAATAGAAGTAACCAATAACCCCATCGCATCTAATATTCTATATTGAGCAAAAAGTTTATCAGTTTGAGCATTTATGATTTGTGATTTTGCATTGATTAAATCGTTTTGAGCAGATAAAAGGTCAAGAAGGGTTCTTCTTCCCATCTCATACTCTCTTTGGTAACTCTCTAAAGTTTCATTACTGAATTCATAATATCTATAAAGTTCACTTAACTGTTTTGTTAACATCTCATAAGCAGACCAAGATAGTTCTAAACTCTCTATGGTTTGTCTTTTTAAATCCCTTTGTATCTCTACCTCTTTTGTTATAGAACTTCTACTTTTTTGGATATCTGACTCGTGTGCTCCACCCTTATATAGATTCCACGAAAGAGTTAAATAAGCTCTTGTTCTATCATCAGGACTATCAAAACTATTATCTTTATTTACATCATTGTATAGTTGTTCTATCTCTAAATCAACTTTTGGATAAAACTTACTTTTTTTCTCTCTATAAAGGCTTTGTGCACCTTTGATATTGTAGTTGCTTACTAAAATTGAAGGGTTGTTTTTAATAGCATACATAGTTGCTCTTTCTATACTCTCTGGCATAACAAGATCCAATTTTGGTAAAGATAACTCAGAGATTGTAACCTCTCTTCCTAAAAGTCTTTTAAATCTAAACCCTTTGTCTATAGTGTTATTTTCTTGAACTACAAGATTTGATTTTGCAAGAGCTAAAGATGAGTAGATTTTTGTCATCTCTGATTTTGTTGTTAAACCATTATCATATAAAGATTGAACATCTTCATATATTTTATTATTAACAATAACATTATCTTTTGCATTTTGAAGTAATCTAAAACTTCTAATTGCATCTAAATATGCCCCAACCATTTGAAAGGCAACATCATTTGTATTTTCAATATAATGATAAGCAGCCGCAAGAATTCTTTGCTTTTGATAATCAACTTTGTTTGTAGTACTAAAACCATTGAAGATATTTTGAGTAAGTTTTAAAGAGTGTGTGTAGTGTCTATAATCGATATCATCTACATTGTCTTTATAGTTTCCTGCTGAATTTAATCCAACGCTAGCTCTATAGTCTAATGATGGATAGTATTCTGATTCAGCGATATTTAGGTCTTGTTGAACCTCTTTGAAATTACTTAACCTCTCTCTTACAATTGGGTTAGTATTTATCGCTTCTTTAACACTTTGCTCTAAAGTAAATGCATCTAAATTTACATTGAAAAGTAGTATTCCACTTGCTATATAACTAATTAAGCTTTTCTTTCCCATTGTTCAATCCTAATTTTTTTTTAGGATTGTATAGGTAAGAAGTATCAAAGAAGTATCAAAGTAGATAAAATTTCAAAAAAATTATCTATTTGTTATATATTTATTTTATAACCCTCATTAAAAGCGTTTTGAATTAAATCGTACGGAATTTTTTTTCTTAACCTTCTAATTAAATTTTTCAAACCATTAAAACTTGCATCTTCACTATAATGGTACCAAACATGGAAAAATATCTCATCAAAGGTAAAAACCCTATTGGGTTGAGAGATCAATAAAGATAAAAATAGTTTCTCTTTGTTTGTTAGTTCAATATCTTTATTTTGGTATCTTAACTCTTTTAATTCATTATTCCAAGTTAAATCCTCTTTTAAAGTTACCATTTTAATAGGAGATATATTGTATGTTAATATCTCATCTACAGCCAATAATAAGGCCTCTTTCAAATCTTTTCTATTAACAGGTTTTTCCAAATACTTAACTAGTTTTAAAGAGGTGGCTTTTAGTAAAAACTCTTTATTAACATGGGCTGTTAGGATAATAGCTTTTGTTTTTATATCATTTTTTCTAATCATCTTCAAAAGCTCTAAACCGTTTATTTTTGGGATATTTATATCAACAATTAAGATATCGGGTTTGATTTTAGTATATAAAGCTAAGCCCTCTTCCCCATCTTTTGCATTATAAACCTCTTCAAAAAGTATCTTTAGATACTCTGTATAGTTGTTTCTTAATAACTCTTCATCCTCTATAAACAATACCTTATATGGATACAATTTCTCACTCATCCATTCTCCTTTGGTAGTTTCAACACAAAACAAACTCCAGAATTTTTATTTTTTACCTCAATCATCCCTTTTAAACCTTTTTCAACAATCATTTTTGAAATATATAACCCTAAGCCTGTACCTTGAGATTTATGTTTTGTTGTAAAATATGGTTCAAATATTTTATCAAGTATTGCTTCGTCTATACCTTTTGCATTATCCTCAATATAGATACTCACCTTTTTAGGACTCTCTTTTACTCTAATAGAGATAAAAGGTTTTTCTATTTTATTTTTTGCAATTGCATCAATTGCATTATTTAATATCACCAATACCACTTGACTTAACTCATTGGAATAAGAGTTAAGCTCTAAAGTTTTATCCATCTCAATTTGTACATCTATTCGATATAAAGATAATCTCCCTTTGAGTATCTTTAGTGTAATTTGGAAGTTATCATAAAGATTAAAATATCCCTTAGTTTTATTTGGTTCAAAAAAGTTTTTAAAATCGTTTATTGTACTAGACATATATTCTGTTAATTGTTCAATCTCAAGAAACTTTTTATTTACCTCATCATCCAAACAATCTTTTTTTGAAAGCATTGCATCAAGTAACATCACAGAAGAGTTTATCTCAGCTAGGGGTTGTCTCCATTGGTGAGCAATATTCTCTATCATCTCTCCCATTTGAGCCAATTTGTTCTGCTCCATTATTGTTATTTGATATTTTGTATTTTTCTCTAACTCTTTTTTTATTCTATCCTCTAAAGAGTTATTTAGTTTTTCCAACTCTTGTTTAGCATTTTTTAATTGGGTTGCTTTATATTTTAAAGCTATCTCATTTTGTCGAAGAGTTGTGGCATCATATCCAAAGTTGATTATTTCATTATTTGGTAATTGTATATTTGCCCACATAGTTATAAGTTGATTACCATCTTTTGTATAAGGATGCCACTCCTTATATATCCCATCTCTAATTTTAAAAGAGTTTTTAACTTTTTCTTGCTCTACGGGATCTGGATAAAATAAAGCTAGAGGATTTTTCTCTTTTTCGATCTCTTTAAAACTATAGCCAAAAGTTTTTTCACACTCTTTATTCCAAAAAACAATTTTCCCATTTTCATCAAATTGATTTAATAAAATAGGTGCAATATCAAAAAGTATTCTAAATCTCTCTTCACTTTGCATCAACTTCTTTTGGGCTAGTTTTCTACTTTTAATCTCTTTTTTTAGTTTTAAATTCCAATATGCAAAAATCAGTAAAATTACTATAGAAAAAATCACAACCTCTGCTACAAGTTTGTAATCAATCACTTTATCATATTTTAGATGCATCCATTTGTAAAAGATATCATCCCTTTGTTTCTCATCTATTGTCTGTAAAACCTTTTCTAAAACCTCATTTAAAATAGGTTCATCATTTCTTGAAGCTACACTTAAAAAAAATGATTCATTAAGTTGTCCTGAGATATTTATACTATCAATTGATCTTTTAAATATCTCATGATTTATAACTATCGAGTTATCTATTAAGCCAAAGATTTCCCCTTTGTTCACCTTTTCAAGTCCATCTGAAACAGAATCTACTTCAATAAATTTTATATGGGGATATTTTGTTTTTAAAATCTCTAATATAGAATAATCTTCAACTATAGCAAGCTTTTTGTTTTTTACTGTATTTAAATCTGTTATAAAAGGGGTCCCACTTTTTGTTGCTATTACTAAAGGGGTAACTACATATGGAGTTGTAAAATTTAAGTATTTTTGTCTTGAGGGGGTGCTTTGAGCCAATGCTAAAATATCACACTCTCTTTTTTTTGCTTTATTTAAACTCTCTGTCCAAGAATCTGTTTGAACTAAAGTTATAGGTATCTCTAATTTTCTTGAAATCACTTTCATATAATCTGAGGCTATTCCTGTATGTTTTTCATCTTCAATCATCTCCAAAGGCATCCATTTAGGATCAACACACATTTGTAACTCTTTTTTATTTTTTATATACTCTTTTTGTTTATTTGTAAGATTTAATCCACTTAAAGGGCTACTAAAAATAAAATCCTTAACCCTTTGCTTTGATTGTTTACTCATAAATTGTGATTGGGCAAAATTATCAGCAATAATATGCATTCTCTCTAAGTCGATACTACCAATTGGATAGATATTTGTAAGCATCAAATATTCAATTTGTCTAGCCTCAAACAATAGGGCCTCTTTTGATTTATTTTGAGTATTATATTTATTGAAAATAGTCTCAACTGCCTCTTTTTTATTCTCTAAGGCATATTTCCAACCTTTAATAGAAGCTTCTTTAAAGTTTTCTGCTCTTGAAGGGTTATTTTCTATCTCACTTTTTGTAGTAAAAAGATTTAAATCATAAAATTTTGTTCCAAATACAGCTGGGTCAAATATATTGTATTTTATCCCTAATTTATTTAGTGTATATATCTCATTTGTTGTAAAAACACTAATTGCATCTACCTCTTTATTTATAAAAGCTTCTAAAGAGAACTCTCTTGGGATATTTATAAAATCGTTTTGTTTTATATCAAACTTATCAAGCATTGTTAAAATTGTTCTTTTATGAGTACTATCTAATAAACCCATCACTTTTTTATTTTTCAAATCACTTAAGGTTTCAATATTTTTATGGGTTACAAGTACCAATGGCGATTGTTTGAAAAAATTAGCTACCATAACTATTGGTTTATTTTTAAAGTAATCAACAACTATTGATGAAAAAGACAAGCCATAATTTACATTTCCAGATAAAACCTCTTGGGTTATATCCATCCCCTCTTCAAACTCAACAAACTCCACATCTAAACCAACTTCTTTATAATAGCCCATCTCTTTAGCCATATAAAAACCAGCAAATTCAAATTGGTTTTTCCACTGTAGTTGTAACTTAATTTTTTCTAACTCATGGGAAAATAAGCTACTAAAAAGAAATAAAAATATAAATAGATACCGCATATACTATTTAATTCCAGTTAAGATATTGTTATTTAACATAAAGATTCTTTAAGATAATTTTTTTTAATTATACATTAGAAGACTAAAAAATATATAAATTTAAATAAATTTTATTTATATTTATAAAAGGAAAAATTATAAAGAGGAGTAAAAATCTCTAACACAAAAAATAGAGATTAATTTGGATACCTATTAATTTCTATTATTCTGTGTTAAAGCACACTTTATTAAGAGTTTAATTATATTGAGTATTTGTCAAGTTAACAAGGTAAGTTTTCTTGACAATTTATTTACCCTTTAGGCATAACCTTAACTGGACGATTTGGAACTCATTTTATATATCTAAAAGCCTATAAATAAGACTTTTAAAGAATTTAATATTTTTTGTACCTGAAAAATTACCTGAAAAAAATTTTATTAACTATTGTTTATAATACTTTTTTTGTATAAAAACATTAATTCTTTTAAGTCACCATCTTCTGACAATTCTTCTTTTAAAGAATTAATTAAACTATTTTCAAATTGTACAAAAGTATGTTTTTGTTTTGAATAAAACTCTTTATTAGATTTTTCAAAATCTAATAAAAGGTTGAAATTGTCATTTATATTCATATTTAAAAATATTAAATCAGATTCAGTAAAATCATTAATAAATGAAGTTAAATATCTTAAATCATCTAAAAGAAGGTCATTATTTTTTGAATTATCAAATAGCTCTAATAAAAACTTTATAAAATCATTTTGAAATGACTTTAATTCATTTTCACCAATCCAATATTCATTTCCATCTTTATCAGGCTCAAATCCTTTTTTAATGTAATAAATAATATACCTTGAAAAATAAGTGAAACCATAAAATTCTTTAATATCTAATTGTTCTAATTTAATTAAAAAACTTATACATGATGATACTGTATATGAATTAAGATTTTCAAACTTAATTATTTTACCAGTTTCTATAAATTCCGATAATTCTTCTTTTAAAAAATATTTTTCAAGTAATTTTACAATTGGTCTCTCTTGTTTCTTCCATAAATAATATGTATTGACTGAAATATTAAAAAGCTGCATAAAAATATCTCTTTCACTCATGGGTAACCTTTTTTCATATATTTGTTAATTTATGTATTTATTTTACTCAAATATTCATATATTTAATATTAAATTAAGTTATTCACAAATATAATACTTTTATTGCTATTTTATATAATATTTTAACAAATATAGTAATTTAGAGTTTTTATAACTCTTTTCTGTTCCTTTACTTTTTCTCTTTTAATCACGAATTATTAAAAGAGCTTTGATGTTAAACGGTGTTAATCACTAATAGGTGGGTGATTTTCTAAATATATGAAAGGAAATTAATAAATGAATGAAAAATTAATTAATAAATATATTAATGATATTGACAATTTAGGATTTAAAGAAAATCTCATTCTAAATTCTAAAGATGTTGCAAAAATATTAGGTATTGGAGTTAGAACCTTAGATAATTGGAGAAAAGAAAATATTGGACCAATTACTAAAAAAGTTGGTAAAGCATATCTTTATACAAAAAGAGATGTAGCTGAATTCTTAGCAAAGGAATAATTATGAGGGAACCAAGCGATAAATTTATAAAAATAGATGAAATAGTAGAAATCACAGGAATTGGTAAAACAAAAGTGAAGGAATTAATAGCAAACGGTAATTTAATAAAACCAATAATAATAGAAGGGTTTAACAGTAAACTCTTTTCATACAATGAACTTCAAGACTGGATTGAAGCTCAAAAACAAAAAAGATTTAAAATAGTATAAGCTCCCTCTTTTATGTCGCCAAACAGTTAAAAGAGAGAGTTGTTAAAACGACTTAAGGCTTTAACTAAGTGAATACTACAACATAGAAGCTTAGTTTTTAACTTACTAAAAAATAAAGTAAGGGTACTTTTAAAATGAGTGAAAAAAAGAAAAGAACTGAATTAGCAGACTTTACAACAATTAAGCATCATCCTAGGGTGATGCATGACTTATCTAATAATGATTATTGCATTGCAAGTGCCATTTTTACATTATCTCATAATCCACAATCTACCTTCCCAGGTTGGTACTATGGAAAAATTGAAACACTAGGTAAAAAGTTTAATCTTGGACGAGCAACAACTTATAGGTCAATTGAAAAACTAATTGAGAAAGAATTAGTTGAAAAGAATAATGACACTGGTTTCCTTAGAACAACTCAATTATGGTGGAATGAATTTGAATCACTAAGATTGGTAAAAAAAGATGATTGAGATAGTTGTCTCAAAATGAGACAAGAGTCTCAAAGTAAGATTATTCAGTCTCAAAATGAGACAAAAACCGTCTCAAAATGAGACACATATAACTATATAGATAACTATATCCAATAAAGAAGAAGAGGAAGAAGAAAATGGTTGTTGATGATAATCAAAAGATTAAACTCTTTGATAGATTTTATATCTGGTTAAAAGATGATGGATTAAAACCTAAAAAAAGTGAAAGACTTCATAGGAAAAAAATATTTGCATCACTTCTTGCAAATGATGTAATGACTTTAGAGAACTTCAAGGACTTTTTAAAGGATGAAATCAAAAATGAAGTTAAGGAGTTAATAGGTAAAGAAATATTTTACAAAAATAAATCATTTATGATTAGTGATGTGGAGATTAACCAAAAAGATTTTTACATCATAGCAGAAAACTTGAAAATGAAATGTACCTATGAACAACTGGATGAAATCAAGAAATTGATTGTCTAGTTTCCTGCGGAAACAATTCCAAATCAGACTAAAAAAGTTCTCAACTTACAATTAGGCTCCAAATATTGGGGTTATCCTAACGCACTTCGTTTGTTTCCTCTAAGCTTTTTCACCTTGTGAAACTCTGCTTAGCGGCCAATTTAAAATACTGTTTCCGCAGGAAACAACAAAAATCAAGGAAAATAAAATGGTTAAATGTGATGTATTACCTGGTATAGATATTAATAATATACCTAAACAATTTGAAATTATTGAAGATTTAGATTTATTACCAGAAGGAGTTAATAATAAAGACTTTAAATTTGGAAAAATTAATATGGAAACTGACAAGATTGAAGAAGATTATGTTTTCTTCCATCATAGATTATTGATTCAATGCGTAAATCCTAAATCATACAACCTAAGAGATGGATTATTGATTGTGACTGACACAATTAGAGAGAAAGATTACAATGAAGGATATTTATTCTTTAGATATTATCAAGGTAAATTCTATTTAATTGAGCACTTTAAAACTCCTTTTGGTTCTCCAACTTTAAATAGAGATTTAAACACTTGGGCCAATGAAAACTGTACTAAAAATTTAAATAGTTTTTATAAAGAGTTTTTTAATAAATACAGCAATGGTAAAAATGTTGATAACGACTAAACACAACTCTTAGTTGTGTTCCCCACAAAGCTTTTTAAATCTATTATTCGATTTAAACTCTGCTTTCGTGGCCTAATTTAAAACAAAAAAATCAAGGAAATAAAAATGAAAAAAACAAATGAAAATGAAATTAAGAAACCTGTTTATGTAGTTGTTTCTGATAAAGGCGGTACTGGTAAATCTACTATCGCAGGACATTGTCTTCCTGTTGTTTTGCACCTTAAGTACCCAAATAAAAAAATAAAAGTTTATGAACTAGATAATAGTAACAATACTAATTATATTAACTCAACACTTGTTAACTTCAAAAGTTTAAAAAATAAAGATGAAGAATCAAAACAAGCTATCTATAATATTGATTTTGATGCTCTTACTAGTACAGATACTATATCTATCATTGATGTTGCCGGATCAGATGAGACTTATGAGGTTTTAGAGAGATTACAATCAGTTGGATTAAATGGTTTAACTTATCTAGTGCCTATGGGAAAAGATTTGGAACACCTTTTAAATTCAAAGAATACAATAAAAGGAATTAAAAAATGTGATCCAACTGGCAGTATTAACTTGATTTTAAATAAATGTGCTTCGCTAGATCCACATGCGATTAAAAAAGACTTTATATCTATTTTTGGGGATGAAAGTATTGGTATTCCTCCTGCAGAGGATTTAGATTATGATGATTTATTTTTCATCAAAGATTGTAATGATTATTCAATTTTAAAATCATTTCATCAATTAACATTGCTAGATGCTTATATCTATGGCAAAGATTTACTTGATAATTTAGTCAAATATAAAATGGAATGGCAAAAAGACAGAGACTTATACATTATAAACCTACAGAAAGTTGAATTTGCAAGACGAATTGTTACTACAGTTGAGGAATTAAAACCTCTAATTAAAGCCTTATAGGAGTATATGATGAGTAAAGATAACCTACAAATAATCGAAAGAAAAACAATTGAGCAATTAGTTGATGAGCTTGATTTTTTAAATGCACAAGTTTTTGCAAAAATAAAAAATGATGTTGATGGTGGATTAATAAAAGAGCTAGAAGAAATTATTAACACTATGACTAATCATATTGAAGTAATTGATAACTTAAAAGAGGATAGTGATAAAAAAGTAACAGATATTCAGGCAATCAATAAAAAATTGGAAGATTCATCTAAAATTATTACTCAATTTGATGCAAAAATTGAAGAAAAAATGAAAATCTTTGAAAATGCACTTGATGTAAGAACTGATGTTATTCGCGATAAAGTCCTAGATGAACTCAATAAATTTAGGACTGAATTAGCGGAAAGCCTAAAAGCTGAAATTGATGAAATTAATAAGAGTATCAAAACAAAAATTAAAGATATAGATCTAAAAAAAATTGATGCTTCTAACAGATTTGTATCTAATGCAGTCATAAAGCTAGATTTATTTAAAGTGGCAATTGAAAAAACTGAAAAAAAGAATAGATTACTATCTTCGATATTAAGTGCAATAGGTGGAGCAGTTTTTACTTCTCTAGTTTTTTATCTTTTTATTTAAAGGAGAGTTTATTATGGTAATGCGTGTTCTAACAGATGCTGAAAACCAAGCGATTGCAGAGGAATTAGAAACTTTAGATTCTAATATGGAAAAGGTTGCAAATATTCTTGCTAATAAAAAGACACTTTATTTTACAGGTGTTAATGCAGAGAAACTGCTTAAAATATTTGTAAAAGTAAAGAATCATCTTCTTAACCCCAAAGCAAAAAATAGACTAGCTCTAGTTGAGAAACTTCCTTTACTGTATTTGCAAATAAATAAGTTAAAAGCAGGAAATCCAAAATGAATAAAAAACCAAATCTAAACAAATGGATTCCTGTAGTTATTCTAATCGGTATTTTAGGAACTTTAAGCTTTCAACATCTTGAAGGCTTAAAGTCACTTAGAGTTTTTAATCAGCCAAAAACTAAAAATGTTCAATCTGAAATATCAAAAATAGAATTTGTTTTAGAATATGAGAAAACTCTGAAAACTCTTGAAAATCTAAAAAAAGACAAAGTAAATCAAGAGCTTAAAACTAAACAATCACAAGAAAGATATCAGGAACTATTAAAAATGAATCCAATTGGTATAACAAGTGCTGATATGCCAATCGACTTTAGAAATAAAAATATTGCTAATGAAGTTAAATATCAAGAAAATTGGTTAGTAGAGAATAAAGCAAAATACCTATCATTAAAAAATGAAGCTCATTCTCTACTTGAGAAATATAAACAAGGAGTACAAAGATGAAACTAACACAAAGACTAGGCATAAACTTTGCAAATACTTTTGACAAGAGTCTTTTTTTATATACAAGCCTTAAAGGTTTGCATATACTTTACAGATACTCATTTTATATCTTACTTGTATTGGCTCTATACTTCACAATTACAAAAGTAGAAGAAGTTATAAATATTAGAAGTTATGAATATATCCCTATTTACATACAAAATCTTTTAATAGTTATTGGACTACTTATTAAATTTTTTGCTGTACTTTTTACAATGGGAATTTTTGCATATGAATCAATCTATAATATTGATTTAGACAAGTACCTTGAAGAGATTAAAAATAAAAAGCAATTTATAAAAGATAACAAGCTTGAAAAATGGCGATTAAAAAATATGAATATATTTTTTAGAGTCTTATTTTACATAGGCTTATGGTGCTTTTTATACTTACTTCTTGAAGATATACTTATTAGTGCTTTCTTTGATGTTTATGGTCATAACCCAAACAAAGAAATTTATATTAAGTTCCTAATAGACTATGACCTAATAATCAAGTATTTCACAGGTATATATCTTATAACGATTATGATTTTAGACTTTTTTGTTAGAAAAAATAGAAAAGCTATTAAAGAGTTTCTTGCGGAAACACTTACAAAGGAGTAAAAAATGAAGAAGATATTTTTACTCTTTCTTATTTTTTTAACATCTTCTTTTGCATTCACTGAGATTAATCCTCATGTTGTTTTAGAAGATTTAAAAAATGGTAATATGGAGAAATATAAGTATGATAATTTAGGTTATATACGTACAGATGCATTGATTGAAAGAAAAGTTATTGAAAAAGAAGAAGATTTAACTCGTTTTGTTGATGAGTCTTTAAATATCTATGAAGTTAAAGAAAATATCACTTGTTCATTTGTTGGGGATGAATGGACTGCTACAATTTATGATATTGATCTTTCAAGTGGTAATGTAACTTGTATGTTGGCTAAGAAAGGTGATTTATATAATCCTATTGGATTATTTAATACCCACTATCCAAATTTAAAGAAGGCATATCAAATTGATTACGAGAAAGCAGAAAAAGAAAAAGCTGCATCTATTGAAAGTGCTGAAAGACAATTTGCTCCACTTAAAAAACTAAAAGATAATATAGAAATATCAACTAGTAAAAATCAAACTGGTGAGTATTTAACTATTCCAGAGATTTTAACTGCAGCTGTACTAACTGATACAGATGTTATAGATATAGAAGCTACAAAAGCTACTGATAAACTCCAACTAAAGAATAATTTTATATCAACATATTATGACAGCAATACAAGAAAGCATATAGATAATCGTGAGTATATACTAACTGATGCAGAAAATATAATAGAAGTATATACTGGATTGTCAGATGTTTCAATGATGTATCTAATTTTACTTGTAGCTTTTTTTGGTATTTGGGGAGTTGGGAATAAAGTAGCTGCTCATTTCACTTCCAAAGTTGAAGATAAACAAAATCATGAAAAAGTATCTCCTTACACTTTTGGAATTGTTGCAGGGATATTACTGTTTTTTCCAACAGGCTTTAGTGAAAACATAACGAATGAAAATGGTCAAACTGTAGCCGAATATGAAATCATGAAAACAAAATATCAAGAGTTTGAAAAAACAGGATATTACCTATTTACAGATTTTGCAAACGATGCAGCAAAAGTAATTATTGATGCAGAAGTTAATTCAATTATTGAGAAGGCAGGAATAAGTACAAAAGATCAAATTGTTGAAAATCAAGCTTTACTAAATCAATATTTTAATTTAGGATATGCAAATAGTAAATTGTTGCATTTATGTAAAAATGAAATATACAATTATTCTGGATTATTTGATAGTGATGGAAAACATCAATACTCAACAGATCCTAACCAACCATTTCCACTAAATGAAAAATGGGCATATGTAAATTCAAAAATAAAGGGTAACACATCAAGTCTTTATTATTCATCTAATGGTGGAGAGGTTAAAGGTGATCGTGCATATTCTACTAATGTTTTACAGAAGGTTAATGAGAGTAATCCTCTTGATAACTATTACCCAGAAATATCACTAAGTGCTTGTGGAAAAATTTATTATAATCATTTAAAAAATACAAAAAAAGTCAAAGACTTATCTAATAAGCAGGATGAGCTATTAGGAAGTGGCTTAAATAGTGCTAACAAAATACCAATGTTAGAAGGAATTATAAAATTTCAATATGAGCTTTATCGTGATTGGGGTTATTTAGCAGTTCTTGGACTTCCTGTCTCTAAAATGCAAACAGAATTTATAGGTGGATTATATAAAACCAAACGAAGTGAAGTTTTAGAAAAACTTAACAAAGAAGTTAAAAAAGACTCTATGGGTTCTCATATGATTATGAGTTCTATTCCTTATTTATTTGTTCCAGGTTCAGGTACTGTTTTTCAAGTTATAAGTGAAAATAGTGGAAAAATTGGTGCAATGTTTGGAGGTGGTGGTGCAGCACCTACTGGAATCGGTGCAATTATTGGAGCTATTGCAGGTGGAGTTGTTGGAACTGCAGGAGGAAGTGCAATTGGTATGTGGTTTGCTTATGAAACTTCAAAAACAATTCTTGCACTTAGTCCAATTATTGGAATTATCATTATTGGCTTACTTAGATTTGTAATCATTATAATAAAAATATTTAGCTTTCACTTTGCTAGTTTATTCATGATGCCAATTATGTTTGCAAGAGAAAATGTTCAAGCAATATCGAGATTTACAATGAAAATATTTGCAACTATGTTAGAGCTTCCAATATTTGTATTATCTGTTTGGTTAGCAATTACTGCAAGTTCTTTAATTAATACTATTGGTGATGTTTTTGGTAAGAAGATAATTATTGGAATGCTTGAGAATAATGATTTACAATATGAGGGAGTTGAAAATAGTACTTGGACTTTAGGTTTAGCAAATGGAGAATGGTTAGCTAAATTAAAGATCTATGTATTTGATGGTTTTATTGAAATTGCAATTGCTGTTTTTAGTATCATCATTATCTACAAAATCATAGTTACTTTGCACAGTACACTTTTTGAAGTAATTGAAGTTCAAGGAAGTAGAGAAATTGATAATGCAATAGAATCAATGAAAAATGAATCAACTGGGTGGGGAAGTAGAATCTAATAGATTCTATTTTCTCTTTATATTAAAAATAAATTTAAAGGTTTTAAAATGACACACTACAATCATAATGGCTTATTTGCAGCTAGTTTTTTTATAAGAATAATTGCTTATATATTTGGGTTTTTATTCTTCTATTTAATCATTGTTGGAGCATTAATTATGAATCCACAAAATCAACCACCTTTTTCAAGTGGTTCAGCTTTAATAGATGGTTCACTATTAATTTTAACAGTTGCAAGTCCATTTATATTTACTGAGTATAAAATCAGAAAAAATAGAAGAAAGTTAGGCTTACCAATATATAAAAATGTTACTGGAGATTTATTATATATGGAAGCTCAAAAAAATGCAGATTTTGAAAATAAATCTTATGGCTTAAAAAAGCATGATTTAAGCTATTGGTATGAGTTGAAAGAAAAAGGTGCAATTAGTAAAGAAGAGTATGAGAGTAAAAAGAAAGAGTTGTTATAATAAAAGTTAAAAGGAATAGCATCAAATGAAAGAAAAAGATTTAATCAACTACGCAAAAACTTTATTAAACAATACTCTAACACTTGATGAAAAAACTATAAGTGAACTTGTATATGAAGAAATTAAATCTAAGAAAGCACTTTTAGAAGATGTCTTTCTTAGAAATAAAAATAAAGACAAAAAAGCATTTTTCGTATTTGGTGGATATGGTTCAGGTACAAAAGAGTTTGCAAGTGCATTAAATGAACTTTATCAAATTGATTTTATAGAGCATACTGAAATAAAAAAGTATTGTAAATACTATAATGGTACAAATTCACATTTATTTGAAAAAGCAAGTTTTGAGGGTGTTAATATTATTATGGATACTGTTTTAAATAAAAGTTACTCTTTTATTTTAGATGGTAGATTTTTTGAGTTTATAAATAGTGCTTTAGAAAAGAATTATGAGCTTGAAATAAATTTTGTATATAGGCCTTTAAATATTGCAATAAAGAGTATAGAGATACTTGAAAACACATTTTACAGTGGGTTCATAAGCTCTATAAATGCTGTAAATAAAATAAAAGAAAAACACTCAAGTGTAAGATTGAATTTTTATGATCTTCATGATGATTTAGTTTTTAAAGATATTGCTAATTTAGATGAAGTTATTAACAAAAGTGAAGTCATGCAAAATGATATTAAATTTACAAAAGATTTTTTATTAAAAAATTGTGATTTGGCTTTTAAAAAGCTGCAAGAGGTAATAAATACAAATTATCCAATAAAGAAAATAAAGTTATCTGATACTATGAAAAAGAACTTTGATAAGTTAGGGATAAAATACAATGATTAAACATTTTGGAATTAAAATTATCATGAATGAAGAAAAAATTATAAATGATAATAAATATGATTTGGATTTAGTATATAAAGAGATAGATAGACTTGCAGAGTTTGCAGGAATGAAAAAAATAGATAAATATAACTATATTTCTAAAAATGATTCACCCAGTGAATTAGGTTGTTTTGCATGGGCTAATTTAAAAAAACATGATTGGTTTATTAATAATGTAAAAGAATGGTTATGGTTAGATAAAGAACATGGAGTTACTAATATAATTGAATTTTTAGAAAGGAAAAAAATGATAAATCAAGAAAATAAAATCAAATTAAATCAATTAGAAATATTTAAAGATAAGGTAAGTTTTGATATTCATAATGGTTGGACTGACTTAATTTATGAATTAGGTAATAATATTACAGAGCTTTGCAAATTAACTAATTGTGAGTTACCACATATGCAGCAAATTAAAACTAAATTTGGAACTCTAAGATTTTATTGCAATACTTCAAATTCTGAATATCCTAAAGTTGTAAAAAAAAGCATAAATTTATTAATCCATAATGCACAGGAAGAATCTAAAACTATTTGTGAATATTGCGGTAAAAGAGGAGAGTTGAGAGTATTGGGTGGCTTTTGGTTTAATTCTTGTGAAGAACATAATAAAGATGGTTCACTTACTGGGGAAGAGTGGAAAGAACTAATGAAAAGAGAAACAAAAAATGAAAATAGATATATTAAGTGATTTACATATAGATTTTTATTTTAATCCTAAAGAAAAAATTGAAGATGAACAAATAAAAAAACTATATGATCCTATCATTAAAAAAAATAATAGAGAAATTGGTAATGTTCTTATTGTTCCAGGAGATATAGGACATTACAATTATCAAAATATAAAAGTATTAAAATACTTTAAAGAACACTACTATAAGCATATAATTTGTGTACTTGGAAACCATGATTATTATTTAGTTGGCAAATATTCAAAACTTCAATTTAAAGATTCATTTGCAAGAGCTGAAGAAATGAGATTAAGAATTAATAGAGAAGAAAACTTATATTGCCTTGATGGAAATATTATAGAACTAGAGGGAATTAAATTTGGTGGTTGTGATTCTTGGTATAACGATGGTTATTTAAAGAGAAAATTTCCAAATGAAGATTTTCCAGTTAAATCAACTAATCAAATGTGGCATAACTGTCTGAATGATTCTAACTTTATATTTGGTATAGAAAATTTTAATGATATATTTGAAATTGAGAAACCTAAAATTGAAACAGTTTATAAAAATTGTGATGTAATGATTACTCATATAAATCCATCATGTAAAGATGAAAATATAAGTGAAAGATATCAAAATAATCAAACAAATACATTCTTTACTTTTGAGGGAGAAGAGTATTTAAAAAATGGTTCTATGAAATATTGGATATTTGGCCATACTCATAAAGAGCTTGAGTATGAAGAACATGATGTTAAATGTATTTGTAGTCCATTTGGATATCCTAATGAAAGTGGATTTGGTGTATGGGTTGGTATTAGACAAATAGAGGTTTTTAAATAATACCAGGTAAAAGAGATATTATGAAATCTCTTTTATATTTCTAATGATATCTCTTAAAACTTTTATTTGAAGTTCTTTTTCATGTTTTGGTAAGTTAGAGTTTTCAAGCTCAAGAAGTTTTTCATTTGCTAATTTAAGATCTGCATTAATATTACAAGGCATATCTTTTAGTAAATCTAAATTTTTAATCATAAAAAGGTCCTTTTAAAAATTTGAATCAAGAGACATTTCATAAGCTCTATCGCATTGAAGTTCTCCACAATATTCTACTACAAAATCATAAGAAGAAGTTGAGAAAGAGCTTTTAAAATGCTCAATTCCTTCACGTAATGCAGTAGTTTCATTATCACTATAAGTATAGTAACTATCTATACAATAGTGTTCACCTTTTTTGAATACTTGAATTTCATAGTTTGGTTCTAACTCTTCCATATCGTAGCCTTTATAATTTTTATAAATTATAACATCAATCTTTCTTTTTTATAGAAAAGATTGCATTTTGAAATAAAAAACAGGAGTAAAAATGAGTTCTAAAAAAACAAAAGTAGATATATTGCTTTCTAATACAGAAGTAATAAAAGATCTATTAAAAAATCTATATACAATACCACAACAGTTAAACTATATTTATGAAAATACTCAAGGCAAATTTAGTGTATCTGATACAACTTATATGAAGTTTTTAAATGAGCATTTAAATGATGAATATAGCAGGTATAAAAAGAACCTATATTTTAAAATAAGAATATCAAAAATCAAAGCTGCAGTTAAAGAGCATCCAGTTTCAGAAGTTCAATTTAAAAAATTAAATTTTGATGGATATATGAATGGAACTACAAAACTAAATTTAACTGTTGAAGATTATAATCATTTTATGATTAAGTATTTTGAGAAAGGATAAATCATTTACTCTCAATTATTGGATCCTCAAAATCATATTTTACTACTTTAGTTAAAATATCTATACGATTCTGTTCATCAGAACATACTGCAATTATTACTTGATAACCATCTTTTAGTTTATAAATTTTATCTTTTTTTATCTTTTCACTATTTGTAAAATGTGATCTTTTATTTATTACTTTTCTATCTGGACATTTAGAGACTTTTTCCAGAGAATAAAGAGAATAGATATTATTCACATTTGGTAATTGTTTATAGTCACTTTCTTTTACAAAATCCACTGCTAGTAATGAATAAAAACCTAACATCAAAAAAACTAAAATCTTCATATATACCCTTTATAAAATAATTTAATATAATACTTTAAATTGACTTTTTGATATATTAAATAACTGTTTAATTTCTAAAGAGTTATAAAACTGGTATAAATTGCGTTAGAAATTTGTGGCCACGTTTGGCAAACTCGCTCCACCTTATTTTAAGTACCTTTTTGATTAAAAAAATAAGTTACTAAACTATATATTTCTATTATCAAAGTATTTTTATATGATATTGTCTTTTATTAACAAGATAATAATAGTTATTAAAAGTTTTAGTATAATATTTATAAGATTTTATACGATACTTCAACTATTTCTTCTAAAGTCATTCAACATAAATACATCATTTTCAAAATGTACAATATTACATATCTCATCAAAATTATTAAAATATAAATGATAGTATTTCATAGGGATGTTTTGAAATTTTATGAATAGCTTCGAATTTAAAGCTATCTTATACCTATATTCATTAGTTTGTTCTTTATCCTTAGAGTGTTTACTCTTTGAAATGTCTGATATTGAGCCACATTCAACTTTTTTACCTAAAAAGTTTATTCTATATATTTTGTGTATTATACCTTTGTTATCTTCTCTAATTTTCTTTCGTTCTTGTATGGATAGAGCTATTGAGACTTTAAAGTATATATTGTCAATTCTATAATCATATCTTTTAAAACCATATGCAGTAACTAAAAGTAAAGAATCCTCATCTTTTTTAATGATTGCAATTGCACCATTGTAAGCTATTTTATATGAGTTATTATCCCTTTTTGAGATATGATACTTTTCATCAATTTGTTTTACTAAATCAATTAAAATATCTTTGTCTATTGGGGTATAATGCTTTCTTCTTTTAAGTGCATGATTAGAAATAGATATCTTCATTCTAATAATTGGTCTATTTCTACTTTTTTAAATTTTCAAACGGATCTTTTGGCTTATTCTTTTTATTGTCATCAAACTTATTTTCAATAACTATATCTTCTTCAACTTCAACTTGTTTATCATCTTTATTTGAAAATCTTCTTTTACAAAAACCTTGTAAATTAGAATAAGAAACTTCACATTTACAATCTTCTTTTAAAAAAGTTTGAATCTGTTTTAAACTAAAATTTTCTTCATTTAAAAGATAATCAATAGCCTTTATATGTTCATCTAATTTAGATCTTCTACCTAATCCTTTCTCTTTTTGTGCTCTTTTTTTTGCTAGTGCTAAAGAATCCATTTTTACACCTTATATCTTATTTTTCATAATTTAATATTTTAATATATCTTATTATATCACTAATAACTATAAATATCAAATTTTATATCGTATAAAATCTTATATAAACAATTAAATATCTATTATATATAATTTAGTGTTGTATAAGAGGAATAAAAAAGGGTATTAAAAGAATGGTAAGCGAGTTTGTCAAACGTGGCCACAAATTTCTAACGTAATTTATACCAGTTTGACACCTCGTTGTTCACCAGAGGTGACAAATTTAGATTAAGATATTTCTAAAATTAAACTAATGATTTAAAATCAAGTTCAATTTCTTAACGAAAATCAATTATATACTTTTCATATACATTCAAAGTTATTATAAAAATAATGATAAAATCTATTAAATTTTAAAGGATGTTTTTTGTTAAAAAGATTTACAAACTACTTATATCTGTTTTTTTCACAATATAGATTATTTTGGTATTTACAAAATAAACAATACAATTTAATGTTTAATATCAAAAAAATTTTATTCAACATTAAAAAATCATTATTAGATAATACTGAAAAGAAAAAAACATATAGCACTTTTTTTAAGTGGTCTTTTACAAAAACAATAAGTATTATCTTCTTAACCTATATTTTACAAATAATAAATCCCTATTTTGACTATTGGATTAAAGCTATTTTAAATGAATATTTAAAACCAGATAATGTAGTATTTAAATTAAATTTAATTAACAATTCAGAATATATAACATTTCTAAGTGCAATTGCTGCAATTGGTGGAGTTTTTATTGCATTATATTTTTCTTCTTTAAGTGGTATAAATGCTACATTATATTCTAGCTTTTCCAAGAATTTAAGAGATTTGTTATACAGAGATAAAATCAGTGACACATATATTAAAATACTTTCTATTACAACATTCTTTTCATTTACTTTAATTGGATTTTATTTATTAGGGTTTGAAAAAATATATATAGCTATTCCTATTTTATTATTATTAATTGGATTTTCAATTTTTTCATATTTTGGGATGGGGAATAGAATACATGAGCTATTAAGCAGTGACACTTTAGCACATTCAATTTTTAATAATTTATATAGATATATAAATTATACGACAAAAAGTGATATATATAATCATGATAGATCATTTCAAAAGCACTATTTTACACAAGCATCAAATGAAATCAAACTTTTAACCTCTTTAATTGAAACTTCTTTAGAAAACTATAAAATACACAATGCATCTTTTCAAAATATTACTCTAAATATTTTTAAACTATTAACTTACTACCAAATAAAAAAGAGACAAATACCTCATAATAGTTTATGGTATAGACAAGAGTATGAATATAAAGATTTATATAAAATGGGAAATTTTTCTAACTTAGATATATTTGTACAAAATGCAATGATGCCACAAGGAGAGAATAAATCAGATTTATTCTGGATAGAAGACAAACTAATAGTTTATATAATAAAAATTTTAATTAATAAAATCAAAAATGATGAAGTTGAAGATTATCAAGATTACTTGTCTTATTTTTTAGGTTATCTTAAAACATTAGTAAATCATGGAAATATAAGATATTCAGTTAAAATAATTGAACAATTAAAAAAAGAAATTGACTCAGACAGTTCAATAAAAAACTCAAACTTACTACTACTAACAGATTATACTTATTCTCTTCCTATAGAAATGCTATTAGAATTTATTAAAAACATCAATATCTATTCTTACAGTTATGTGTTAGACGTAGTAAACACAAATGATCTAGCAAAAGAACAAGTTAAGAAGAAATTTAATGAAAACCTTAGTGAAACACTAAATTGGCTACAGGAAAAGCTCAGTTTAGAAATAAAAGCTGAGGGAAAAGAAATTAGTCATAAATGGTACCAAGTAGAAATAATTATGCTAACACTTTCAAAAGAATTTATAGATAATATTGAAACTATAAACAATTTGTTGAAAAGTTTCTTTAAAAATGATCTAAAAGATAAAAATATTCAACTTTACGCAACAATACTACATAGAAAATGGGAACTTATTAATAAATATATTCTTAACTTCCAACAAATTGAAACTATCTTAAACGAATATATTGATAAACGAAACATTGATGATTTAAATTGGAAAGAGTTTAATATTGAAGAATATAAAGATAAGAATAAAATATTAAAAAGAGACTGTATTTTAGAAATAGGAGAAGTATTAACATTAATCGACGATAGAAAAGCTGATAATATTCCTGATATAAAAGGCTTTTTCCTTCAAACTACAAGTGAGAATTTAATTGAATTACTTCTTAATAAAAACTATGAAGAACTTATAAATATTTATCCTAAGTTTTTAATAAGTAGTATGTTTAAATACTATGACCTAAGACCTGATTTTAAAGTAGATCACTTAAATTGGAGAAAAGAAGGTGAATTAGTTCAATCTTTTTTACCAATACTGAATTTACTTGAGATTACAGGACTCATAAAAATTATTCTTGAATTTAATGAAGAACAGGAGATATGGAATAATATTGAAAAATACTGGTTAAAGTTATTAAAAGATGAAAAAAAATTTATAAATATTAATTTTATCCACTCTATAATTTCTATAAGCGATTCACGATTGGGAGTTTCTCCAGGAGATGATCAAAGATTTAATTGGAACATAAAGATAAAAACTTTTTTAAAAACTAAAATCAAGAAAGATTCTTTTACTAAAAATTTTGGAGGTGTTAGTCCAATTTTTCATAGAGAAGACATTATACTTCACAACAATGTTCTCATTAGAGAATATATTGGGAATGAGATGTATTCAAAAGACATTGACGGTATTTCTATATTTATATATACAATATTAACAAAGAATTTTAAAGAAGAAAATCTCAAATTTAAATGGCCAAGAGATCAAGAATCATTTGAAGATTCATTAAAAAGAAATCAAGAAATTTATGAGGAATACCAAAATGCAAAACAAAAAGCCTAAATGCTATATACCTCATGAGTATATGAATGATTCAAATTATACTAAATCTTCTTTTTATAAAAATATGTTTATAGAAGATATAATTCATACTATAATACCTGTTTCATTAAAGAGAAATGAAGATGATTTTAAAGTAAAATTAAATTGTAATGAGAAAGATTTAAATTTAATAAAAAATATTCTAAATAGTTTAAACAGGACATATGGAGAAGAATATGATATTAGTAGATTAGTCTTAAATACAATAGAAGAAATAACAAGAAATATAGCTTGGTATGGAGAATCAATATTTGAAATATGCAAAATATCAGATATTGACATAAAAATGCTTAGCCTATTACCAGACAAATTTATTGACTTTAAATTTTTTTATATTCAAATTCCTCCTAAAAACAATGATAAAACTTTATATCCAAAAATCATACCTAATAAACTACTTTGGAAAATCTCTGTACCACAAATACTACAAAAAAATTATTCTTTTAAAACTATCTTGTCACGTATAGATCAATTTGATTCTCACATGCCAAAATCAATGAAAGATGATTTATATAGTGGAAATAATATTTCAGCATTTGATTATAAAAAATATGATGAAAAAAACTTTTTATATGTAAATGAGTTAACAAAAGATTGGGGATGGGATCAGAGGAAATGGACTGCAAATGATAAAACTACAGATTTTTATAGTCTTTATAAACAATTAAAGTTTAGATATTCTTTATCAATATTTAGAGAACACATTATCTTTGAACTTAACAATTTATTTCTTAACCTAAATATTAATGCAACAATAAAACTTGAAAATGCAGTAACATCTAATGAATACAAAGATAAATTAGAAAAATACTTAAAAGGTCAAATAACTTATGATGAAATAATTAAGTTTTTATATTAGTACTCTATTAAAAAGGATTTTTATGTATAAAGAAATAAAGGGTTTAGAATTTGGTGATATTTTATTATGTAGTGGTAATACAAAATATATAAGTGACAAAATAAAAAAAGAAACTTCTTCAAATTATACTCATGCTGCAATTTATATAGGAAATAAAGAAATTGCTCATTCTACTATGGCTAAAGGAGTTCATACAGATGATTTACAAAACTTTATAGAAGGTTCTAATTATATTGCAGGCTATATTACGCAATCTAGTTATGGAAAAAAGAACACTATAATTTCCATGAATTAATATCAAGTGAAAAACAATATAAACAAAAAACTTTTAAATGAAGTTTCTAATTTATTTAATATATAAAACAATTATAAAAAGGATCTAATTAATAATATGCTAAAAAGAGTTCCAAGAGCTAAATTCTATAAAAAAGAATTCATTTATACTATTAGAGGATTACTGTTATTTACTGCATTAATAATACTATTAGCTACATATCTAAGACCTTATAGTGATTTATTAAAATTTGCATTAAATATATCATTAATTTATATGATATTCTCATTTACATATTTTTCTTTTTTTGCAACATCTAAAGATAGAAAAACTTTAATCAATATGTGGAAAATTTATTTTCCTTCAATATTTATACTACTCGCAACAATATACAGTACAGATATTTATGTAACTAAAACTACGATAGATCATGAAAAAACCAAATTAAATTACTACCTAAAAACAAGTAACTTTGATGCAGCAAAAGAAGTTTTTGAAAAATATAATAAACTTATAGATTCTCATTTAAACACATATCGAAAAGAAGAAATTAATGAATCAATAGAAAAGTCATTTTCACAGAAAAAAAGTACACCTAACACATATGTTTTGTGGTATGCCAATATACCCGTAAATCTAATAAATTTATTAAACATGCTTTTTATTATTTGGAGTTTTACTGAATTAAGCTTATTTTCCATCAAAGAAAAAAGATTAAATTATAAAAAAAAATACAAATTTAATAAGCAATAATAAAATATACTCAATATTAAAGGATATTTATGGACAATATTAAAATAAGTGAAATAACAGAACCTACAATTGAATTTGATACTTTTGTAGCCAAATCAACAGGAATAAAAGTTGTTCCTCAACCATATAGTGATATTGAAGAAAAGACTTTATTTAGAGATACTGGTTCACTTATGAAATGGATAAAAAGCAATCATAATACGAATATTGAATATGATTCAAATATAAAAAAAATCTCATTAAATAATAATGACTTTTGGTTTTCACTTGTATATCTTGCAAGTGATACTTCTTTACAAATTTATTTAGGGTTAGTTGTAAATTATATTTATGACAAACTAAAAGGATCCCTAAAAGGAGATAAAAATTCTACTACAGTACACTTAGAAGCACAATTTAAAGATGGGGAAAAAGTAAAAAGTTTTAAATATGATGGACCACTTGAAGGTATTGAAAAATTTGATCCAAATAAATTTCTAGAAGGAACCAATAAAGATGTTTAATACTACAGAAGTAAATGAATTATATTCATCATTAGATTTTAGTATATATTATAAATATTTAAATAATTGTTCATTCAATAATACTATACCTGAATTAGAAAAAATCAAAACTATAATCAATGACTACAAGACTAAAGATGAAACAATTTTAAATGACTTATATGTATTAAAAAGAGTAGTTGATTTTTATACCTCATTATCTAAATATTGGAATCATATTTTTCATGCAAAATATTCTAGTTCATGGAGTAGTCTACAAGATTGTTTAGACTTATTAAGGACAATAAAGAGGTTCTCACTAGATAATAGACTATATAAACTAGAACAATACGAAAATCTACTATTAGATATAGAAAAAATGTATCCTTATAGAATCTTTTTTAGTATGGGGATAGAAGTTGGAATATATGAATGCAGTATATGTCATGAAAATATTGATTCTTTTGATTGTCCTCATGAGATAGGTAACTTATATAAAGGGAAAATGGCTTATGCAATAGCAAAAGAAATTGCAAATATAAATCATGTATCTGCAGTTGAGAACCCCAAAGATAAACGTTGTGTTCCAGTTTATGAAGATAATAGTTCTGCATTCAAAGGATTACAATATATACATAATTTATTAATTCATAGGCATATTTTTCCTACAAAATTTTTTATTGAGATTTCAAAAAGAAAAGTAGATAATCCTGAATATAAAAAAATAGGAAAAAATAAAAAATGTTATTGTGGAAGTAATAAAAAATTCAAAAGATGTTGCATAAATAAAAAATACATTATGCAAGAGCATTTTGAAATAGTGCACATTCAAGTACAAACTTAAAAATAATATCATTTAACAAAATTTTAGATAAAATACTTAGTTAATAAAAAGAAGGAATTATTAGTGAGTCAACCAAATTATAAGCAATGGGAAATTATATTTTTAGAATTTGGAGAATATATAAATAAATATCAAGATAATACAAATTACCAAAAAGCTGATTTTGCAGAAGGGATAAATTTAGGGAATGAATTTTCAGAACCACATATGGCAATAATAGTATCACCAAATGCTTTAAACAATGGAGGAAATGTTACAGTAGTTCCTATAACTAACTTTACAAGAGGGGATGAAAGACATTGGGATAAAATTGTCCTTGAACAAAGTGATTTTAATTTTTTAAGTAAAAAAAGTTCTATACATCTTGGTGGAATAAGAAGTATTTCAAAAGATAGAGTTGTAAGAATGGTAAGACCTTTTATTAATAGAGATACACAAAAAGAGATTAGAAAAAAAATGTGTTCTTTTGTAGGTATAAATATATAATAAAAAAGCCCCACTCAAAGAGTGAGGCATAAAATTCGTCTCTTTCGAGAAATCGGTCAAGCCGACTAAAAAGTAAAATAAACTTTAAGTTTATTGTTATAATAATATCATATTTTTATTAAACTCTTATTAAATAATATTATTAACTAATATTACTTTTCAATATTAACTTATGTAATTTTTTACAGTAATAACTTATCCAACCAATCAGCATACCACTGAATTAATTCTTTTTTCTCATCAAAATATTTATATTTTGATTCTCTGTTATAAGCTGCTTTTACTTTATTCTTTTCTTTATGAGCTAAACATGATTCAATAATATCTGAATGAAAACCATGCTCTTTATATAATTCATGAGCAATAGTAGAAAACATACTTCTAAAGCCATGGAAAGTGTGTTTATTTTGATAACCTAACTTATTTAATGTATCAGATAGGGTAGCACCTGAAACTCCTCTATCGTTCTTATATGGAGAAGGAAATACAAATCTACTTCTATGTCTTGAGAAAGGTTCTATTTGTTTTAAAATAGCAATCGCCTGTTTTGGTAGAGGACAAACAAAATCTACTTTCATTTTCATTTTCTCTTTTGGTATTTCCCACACACCTTTTTCCAGATTAATATCGTCCCAACACATAAGCCTTATGTTTTCACTTCTAACAAAAACATAAGGTATAAGTTTAAATATAAATATGGTACTTATATCACTCTTTAACTTCTCCCCTATTGAGTTAATATCTAATAAAAGTTGTTTTATATCTTTAGGTTCTGTAATTGCTACTAAATGTGTATCTTTTTGATTAGGAATTAAAACTGACTTTTTATCTATATCTGCAATTATATTATGTTCAATATATTCTTTTGTAACAGCAAACATATATATTTTATTAATTAAAGATAATAATCTATGAGCAGTTTCTATAACTCCCCTACTTTGAAGTTTTTCTAAAGCACTAATTATATCAACTCTTTTAATATCTTTAATTGCAATATTACCTAACCAATCAGTTATATTTTTTAATATTCTTTTATTTTGTGTTATTGTTGCCGTACTTGAACTTTTTTTTCTAAGATCAATCCATTCATCAATTACATTTTGTAAAGTTAAAGATTCTGAAGCTTTTTTAATTCTTTTTTCTGATATTGGATTTATATTTTTTGATAACAGTTCTCTAGCATCTTCTCTTTTTTCTCTAGCTTCTTTTAAACCTACTCCTGGATAAACACCAAAAGACATACTTAAGTTTTTACCACCATATTTAAAATCATATCTCCAATATTTACCACCTGTTGGTCTAACAACTAACCATAACCCTCTACCATCTGGTTTCTTGTATTGTTTTTCTTTTGGTTTAAAGTTTTTTATTTCTGTTGTTGTAAGTGGTTTTGATATTTTTGGCATTTTTCAGGTACTCACTTTTGATAGATTGTATTTATACCTGAAATATTACCTGAAAAAAACTTGATTTGTTCTGATTTGATATGATATGATATGATGAGTTATGAAAGAGTCTAGTTATCAAAAGCCCTATAAAAAGGGCTTATTTGAGTAAATAATTAATTTTTTGGCATCACCTTAACTGGCACGATTTGAATCTCTTCCATATTCCATACACCAGCTTTTACATAAGCTTCATTGCTTAGCCATGCATCAAATTCATCATCATTATCAAAACTTGTAACCACTGAAGAACCAACCATTTTATCATCTTCTATTAAAGCACAAGCACTGATAATTTTACCCTCTGCCATTAATTTTTGAGTTGCTTCCATATGAGCTGGTCTATTTTCCATTCTTTTTTCTAGTACACCTTCATTATCGTATGCTATTACTAAATATTGCATTATCTATCCTTTTAAATTAAAACGTAAGTTTATCATTTAATTTATATAAAAAATGTTAGATACTATTTAATAATAGTTAAATCTTGGAAGTAATACCCTTGTACATAGTCACAGCCAAGAGTTCGTGCTAGTTCTAAGTCTTTTTTTGTTTCAATACCTTCAATAATAGCTTTTTTGCCATTAACTTGTGTAGTTAAAAGTAAACCTTTTAGATAGTGTATATAGTTTTTATTTTTTTCTATTTGTCTTAAAAATGATTTATCGATTTTTATAAATTGAGAGTTTTCCATAATAAAAAAAGAAAACATACTCCCCTCTTTTGCAAAGTCATCCAAAGCTATATTGATTTTATTTTCTCTTAACCAAGTTGAAAAGTTTCTCATCACTTCAGAGCTTGACTCATCATCACTACCATTTTCTGTTATCTCAACTACAATAAAATCTTTATATTTTTCTAAAAACTCACTCCAATACTCTCTTTGCTCTAAAGAGCTTACAATATCAGCATCAAAATTCAAAAAAAGTTTTTTATCAAACTCATAGTTTTCAACTTGATGAGTTTTATTTCTTTTTTCTAAATCAAAAAAAAGCTCATTGGTATGGTGTAGTTTATTAAATATCTCTTCTGTAGTTATAAGTTTAGGGTCTATATTAAATGTAGATAAAGCTTCATACCCATAAACTTCATTAGTATGTATATCGATTATAGCTTCATATTTTGTATTATATTTAGCATTTTTTATTAAGTGTTCAAATTCAAAAGTATTCATAAAGATTATAATATCTAAAATTCTTTAAAGTGATATTAATTATCAATTATAGATTAGAAAAAAAGCTTTGTAGCAAAGGCAAAACTAAGTGGATATATTAAGACATTCATATATCTAAAAAGTAGTGTCATTTTTATATTTACAGGCATAATCTCACCTATACTATACCCTTGACTTATTTTTTGTAACATATTTAATTTAAAAGCCATATCAATAAATTTTATTATTACAATTGAGCTCATCCAAAATCCAAAGTTATTTAGATATATACATAAAAAAAGTGTATAAAAAAAGCTTGCATGTAAAATAAAATATAAGAAAATATTTTTTTGATAGATTAAAAAATTGTTGTTTATAAGACCATGTAGGGTATCAGATTTTTGCCAGTTTGATTCAAAAAGCTCGATTGCTATAAAGATAAAAAAAAGTGAGATTATATCCATAGCTATAGATTATATTAGGGGTCTTTCCCCTAATATTTTAGTTCTCTTCGTAATCTTCGAATTTAACTTTTTTGTCTTTGTATAGACCTGTTCCAACTGGAATAGTTCTACCAATAACAACGTTTTCTTTTAAGTCTTCTAACATATCCATTTTTGCACTAATTGCAGCTTCTGTTAGAACTTTTGTAGTCTCCTGGAAAGATGCAGCAGAGATAATAGAATCTGATGTAACTGCAGCTCTTGTAATACCAAGTAATAATGGCTCAGCAATAGCTGGTTTACCACCAAGTTTAATGATTTTTTCATTCTCTATTTTAAATCTTTTCTTAGAAACCATATCACCAATGATAAATTTAGTATCTCCACCATCAAGAATAGATACCTGTCTTAACATTTGAGATGTAATTACCTCAATATGTTTATCGGCAATATTAACCCCTTGAGATCTATATACTTGTTGTACTTCAGATACAATAAAGTAGTGAAGTGCTTTTTCACCTAAAATTCTTAATACATCATGAGGAGAAACTTGACCATCTGTTAATGCTTCACCAGCATGAACAAACTCACCTTCATGTACTAAAATCTGTTTAGATTTTTCAATTAAGTACTCAGATTTATTTCCATTCTCATCAGTAACAATAATTCTTTGTTTATTTCTTAATGGTTTACCAAAAGAAACCATACCATCAAAAGATGCAAGTACTGCAATATTTTTTGGACGTCTTGCCTCAAATAACTCAGATACTCTTGGAAGACCCCCAGTAATATCTTTTGATTTTTGAGTTGCTTTTGGTGTTTTACCAATAATATCTGCTATTTCTACATTTTGCCCTTCACTTACAAATAATGAAGTTTTTGGGTCAAGTGTATATCTTAATAGCTCTTTATCAGCTGTTGCAACAACAATTGCAGGTTTATAACCAGCAGGGATATACTCATTTACAACAAGTTTAGATGTACCTGTTAACTCATCAAATTGCTCAGCAACTGTTGCTCCAGGAATAATATCTTCAAAGGCAATCTTACCAGCTTTTTCAGCAATAGTTGGGTTAGAATATGGATCCCACTCTGCAATAACAACTTGCTCATTGTTTGCAGGTAATGCTATCACTGAGTCTTTTTCAACTTCAGAGTTATCATTAAATTCAACAACTGAACCTCTTGAGATATAGTGTCTTAATGCTTCTCTTCCCTCTATGTCAACAACAACAGCGAAAAGTCCTTTTTCATTTACAACTTCACCAGCTTTAATATCTTCTCTTCTTTCAAGATAATCACCATGAAGTTTATAATATTTAACAACACCTTTAGCTCCAGATACAATAGTTGAAGTTATAGGTGCTCCATCAGCAACTTTTAATTCAGAAGCAAATGGGATCCTATTTGGAACATTCCATCCATCTTTAATCATCTCAACAATTGATTCATTTAATTCAACTTCTGCACCATCAGTGTATGGTAAATAAAGTTTACCTTCAACTTTACCAGAAACCCCTGCTAACTCATTTGGTTTAGCAACATCATTTTTTCTTAAGTAATATTTCTTAGTATCTTTACCATTTGTAATTGTTAAAATTGTTTCTTCATGAATAGTTTCAACAGTTACATTACCTTTAAATGGCGCATTAATCTTAGGCTCTACAAGTAATATACCTGCATTTCTTCTATTTGCTACAACTTTTTTACCATCTCTATTAGTGTGTGTTCTAATATTGTAGTATCTAATGAAACCTTCTTTATCTGCTTTTAACTCTCTTTCTGTTTGAGTTGCACTTGCAGTACCCCCAACGTGGAAAGTTCTAAGTGTAAGCTGAGTTCCTGGCTCCCCAATTGATTGAGCTGCAACAACCCCAACTGCTTCACCTGGAGTTGCTTTTCTTTGTTCACCAAGGTTTAGACCATAACATTTAGAACATAAACCATGCTCCTCTTTACAAGTTAATGGAGTTCTAATAACAACAGATTTAACCTCTGCATCAGCAACAACTTTTGCATCCTCTTCAGTTATTAAAGTACCTTCTGTAAATAAAATCTCATTAGAGATTGGGTCGATGATATCTTCTGCAATAACTCTACCTGTGATTCTTTCTTCTAAAGACTCAATTAGTTCGTTACCAGAAGAGATATCAGTTATCTCAATACCTTCGTGAGTACCACAATCTTCAACTGTAATTCTAACGTTTTGAGATACATCAATAAGCTTTCTTGTTAAGTATCCCGCATTCGCTGTTTTAAGTGCTGTATCCGCAAGACCTTTTCTAGCACCGTGCGTAGAAATAAAGTACTCAAGTACGTTTAGACCTTCACGGAAGTTAGAGATAATTGGTGTCTCAATAATAGTACCATCTGGTTTAGCCATAAGACCCCTCATACCTGATAACTGTCTAATCTGAGCTGCAGAACCCCTTGCCCCTGAGTCAGCCATCATGTAAATAGAGTTGAATCCATCTTTATCAGTCTTAACTAAATCCATCATCTCTGTTCCAAGTTTATTGTTAACCTCTGTCCAGATATCAATAATTTTATTGTATCTTTCTTGCTCTGTTAATAAACCTTGAGAGAATTGTTTTTGAACCTCAATAACCTCTTTTTTAGATTTTGCAATGTGATCAACTTTTGTTTCTGGAACTCTAATATCATCAATTGATACAGAGATACCAGCATCTGTTGCGTATCTAAAACCTAAGTTTTTAAGGTTATCTAAGAATCTTGGAGTTACTTCATATCCACCATGTTTGTAGATATAATCAACTAATGCACCAATATCTTTTTTCTTTAAAATCTTGTTCCATAACTCTACAGGTACAAAATCAGGTAAAATTTCATGAATAATTAATCTACCAATTGTAGAGTGAATCACTTTATCATCAATTTTAGTTCTAATTTTTGCATGTAGATCTACTTGTCCCATCTCTAAAGCAATTTTTGCTTCATTAACATCTGCAAATAGTTTATGCTCACCTTTAACACCATCTTTTTCTAATGATAGGTAGTAAATACCTAAAATCATATCTTGTGATGGTACTGCAATAGCACGTCCAGAAGCAGGTAAAAGGATGTTCATTGAAGACATCATTAAAATCTTAGCTTCAGAGATAGCTTCTTGTGATAATGGTACGTGTACCGCCATTTGGTCACCATCGAAGTCGGCGTTGAATGCCGCACAAACTAATGGGTGTAACTGAATAGCTTTACCATCAATCAATACTGGGTGAAACGCTTGAATAGAAAGTTTGTGAAGAGTTGGAGCTCTGTTCAGTAATACTGGATACTCATCAACAATTTCAGCTAAACATTCCCAAACTTCGTTTGTTTCATTCTCAATTAATCTTTTTGCTGATTTTAAAGTTGTTGCATAACCTTTTTCCTCTAATTTTGCCATTAGATGTGGTTTGAATAACTCTAAAGCCATCTTTTTTGGAAGACCACATTGGTCCATATTTAAAGATGGTCCAACAACAATTACAGATCTACCTGAGAAGTCAACCCTTTTACCAAGTAAGTTTTGTCTAAATCTTCCTTGTTTACCTTTAATGATTTCTGATAAAGATTTAAGAGGTCTTTTATTTGCACCTTTTACTGCATTTGCAGTTTTACCATTATCAAATAAGGCATCAACAGCCTCTTGAAGCATTCTTTTTTCATTTCTAATAATAATCTCTGGTGCATCAAGCTCTGTTAACTTCTTAAGTCTGTTATTTCTATTGATAACTCTTCTATAAAGGTCATTAACATCTGAAACTGCAAACTTTCCACCATCAAGAGCAACAAGTGGTCTTAAATCTGGTGGAAGAACTGGAAGTTGAGTTAACATCATCCACTCTGGTCTATTTCCAGAATTGATAAAATTTTCAACAACTTTAAGTCTTTTTACAATAGTTTTTCTTTTTGCTTCAGACTTAGTTCCTGCCATATCATTTTTTAATACAGTTAATAGTTCAATTAAATCAAGAGTCTCTAATAGATCTCTAATAACTTCACCACCCATGTTTGCTTCGAAACCTGTATGGTCAAATAGATCAGAGATAGTTCTAAACTGCTCTTCATTTAAGATATCATATTTTTCAACTTTTTTTGTTTTTTCATTATCATAGAAAGCCTCACCTGGCTCACTTACAATATATGCTTCATAATATAATACTCTTTCTAAGTCTTTTAATTTTACACCAAGTAAAGTACCTATTCTTGTTGGTAATGATGATACCATCCAGATATGAGCAACTGGAGATACTAATTCAATGTGACCCATTCTGTGACGTCTTACTTTAGAAGATGTTACTTCAACCCCACATTTTTCACAAACGATACCTTTGTATCTCATTTTTTTATATTTACCACAAAGACACTCGTAATCTTTTACTGGTCCAAAAATTTTAGCACAGAAAAGACCATCTCTTTCTGGTTTTAAAGTTCTATAGTTAATTGTTTCTGGTTTTTTAACTTCCCCAGAAGACCACGATAAAATCTTTTCAGGGCTTGCAAGTCTTAATTGAAATGCAGCAAAATCTTGTGGTCTTTCTAACTCTTTAATCTCAATAGGTTCTAAACTTAATTCATTATTGCTCATTATCTTCTACCTCGTCAAAAATCTCAACATCAAGTCCAAGAGCTTTTAACTCTTTTGTTAATACGAAGAATGTTTCTGGAACACCAGATCTTGGAACATTTTCACCATTTGCTATCGATCTATATGCTTTTGTTCTACCCTCTACGTCATCCGATTTAGTAGTTAGCATCTCTTTTAGAACGTTAGTTGCACCATATGCTTCAAGTGCCCAAACTTCCATTTCCCCAAATCTTTGTCCACCAAATAGTGCTTTACCACCAACTGGTTGTTGTGTTACAAGTGAGTAAGGTCCAGTAGATCTTGCGTGAACTTTTTCATCAACTAAGTGATGAAGTTTAAGCATATACATATAACCTACGTTTACTCTCTCTTTCATTTTATCACCAGTTTTACCATCATAAAGCGTTGACTTACCATCTGTATCGATTTTTGCTAATTCAAATAGTTTTACAAACTCTTCCTCTTTAACACCATCAAATACTTGTGTTGCAAATCTAACACCTTTTGACCAATCTTGTGCATATGCTACTAACTCTTCATCTGATAAAGAATCCATAAACTCTTTACCTTTCATAAGTTTAGCTACACTTGCAATCTCAGTCATTTTTGCTCTTAATTCGATTAAGAAATCTGCTCTTTTAGCTTCAAAAATATCTTGGATTTGATGACCAAGTTTTCTACCAACTAGTCCTAAGTGAACCTCTAGGATTTGTCCAATATTCATCCTTGAAGGTACCCCTAGTGGGTTAAGAATAACATCTACAGTTGTTCCATCTTCTAAGTATGGCATATCAACTTGAGGAACGATGTTAGAAACGATACCTTTGTTACCGTGTCGTCCAGCCATTTTATCCCCAACTTTGATTTTTCTCTTAGTTGCTATATAAACCTTAACTTGTTTAATTACACCACTTGGTAAAATATCATCATGCTCTAGAACTTGAAGTTTCTCTTCATGCTCTTCTCTTAAAGTAGCTTTTTGTTTAATAAAATGCTCTTTAATATCGTTGTATTCTTTTTCAACATCACTACTGAATGATGCTACAACTTTTTTCATTGCAAATCTGTTTACATTTGCTAATACATCCATTGGGATTTGATCACCAACTTTGTAATTTACACCCTCAACTTCTACCTCTTTTGATAAAGGAGATTTTGATAATAAATCATTGATTTTTAAAATCTCTTCCCTATCAAGCATTAAAAGTTTATCATGGTGTTTGATATCAAGTTCAGCTTTTTCAGCTTCAATCTCAGCGATTGCTCTTTCGTCTTTTTCGTACCCTTTTTTAGTGAATACTTTAACATCAACAACTGTACCTTCCATAGATGTTGGACAGTATAGTGATTTGTTGATAACGTGACCAGCTTTTTCACCAAAGATTGCTCTAAGTAGTCTTTCTTCTGGAGTTGGTTTAATTTCACCTTTTGGTGTAACTTTTCCAACTAAAATCATTCCTGATTTTACAAAAGTACCAACTTTTACAATACCTGAGTTATCAAGGTGTGTTATTGATTCCTCTTTTACACCTGGTAAATCTCTAGTAATCTCTTCATTACCATGTTTAAGCTCTCTACACTCTACCTCTTTTTCATAAATATGAACAGAAGTAAATGCATCCTCTTCAATTAATCTTTGAGAAAGGATAATAGCATCCTCATAGTTATACCCATTCCAAGGCATGAAGGCAACCATTGCGTTAACACCAACTGCTAACTCACCTTTATCCATAGATGGACCATCTGCAATAACTTGACCAGCTTCAACAACTTGTCCCTCTTTAGTTGCAGTTCTTTGTCCAAATGATGTGTTGTTGTTTGTTCTTACGTTTTTATTGATTTCATAATGGTCAATAAAGGCACCATTTTCATCTTCACCTCTAATGTAAACATTTTTAGCATCAGTTTTTTCAACAACTCCACCTCTTTTTGCTTTAATAGCTTCCCATGCATCTCTTGCAACAGTTTTTTCTAAACCTGTTCCAACGATAGGTGCATTTGGTCTTAATAAAGGTACTGCTTGTCTCATCATGTTCGATCCCATAAGTGCTCTGTTGGCATCATCATGCTCTAAGAATGGAATTAAAGATGCAGCAACACCCATAACCATTTGAGATGAGATATCGATTAGATTAACTTTATTTTTTTCAACTAGTAAAATCTCTCCATCTTGTCTTGCTTCAATTAATGGCTCAATGATTTTTCCATTTTCATCAATTTTTGTTGAACCTGGAGCAATGATTTTACCCTCTTCTTGAGTTGCTGTATAATACTCAATCTCATCAGTTATAACACCATCAATTACCTTTTTATAAGGAGCTTCAATAAACCCTAAGCTATTAACTTTAGAGAATGTTGATAGTGTATTAATAAGACCAATATTTTGACCCTCTGGAGTTTCAACTGGACAAATTCTTCCGTAGTGTGTTGGGTGAACGTCCCTTACTTCAAATCCAGCTCTCTCTTTTACTAAACCACCCTCACCAAGTGCAGAAAGTCTTCTTTTGTGAGTAACTTCTGATAATGGGTTAGTTTGGTCCATAAATTGTGATAACTGACCAGATGTAAAGAACTCAGTAATTGTTGATGTAATCATTTTAGAGTTAACTAAATCGTGTGGCATAATATCTTCTAATGTACCAGATAAAGTAGTCATTTTGTCTCTAATAGCTTTTTGCATTTTGATTAAACCAGAGTGTAACTCATTTGCAAGAAGCTCACCAATTGCTCTAATTCTTCTATTTCCTAAGTGGTCTCTATCATCGATATGTCCATGACCAGCTTTAACTTTTACAAGATATTGAACAGTTTTGATAATATCTTCATAAGTTAATACTGTTACATATTCAGGAACAGTTACACCTAACTTGTGGTTCATTTTCATTCTACCAACTTTAGTTAAGTCATATCTTTCTGGATCAAAGAATAATTTTTTAACAAACTCTTTTGCAGCTTCTTTAGTTACAGGCTCACCTGGTCTCATAACTTTGTAGATTCTAATTGCTGATAAATCGTTTTCATCATCAATTTGCTCAGTTTGTTTTAATAGTTTTAAAGACTCTGCATCAGCTTTAAATGCATTGATAATAGAATCATCAACACCAGTAGCTAAGTCATTAGCGATATCAAAAGAATCAAAACCTAAATCTAATAGTTTTTTTAATTTTAATTCATCAAGATTAGTTAATGCATCAAATAAAACCTCACCTGATTCTGGATCAAAAATTGTATTTGCAGTGTATCTGTCCATTAATAAATCAACAGGGTATTCTACTAATTTTAGTCCACCATCAACTAATGCTTTTGCTTTTCTAGCTGTAAGTCTTTTTCCAGCTCCAATAACTAAGTTACCTTTATCATCTTTGATATCAAACTCAACTCTTCCTGTAAAATCATCAGGATTGAATTCAGTTAAAAATTTATTATTTTTAATTTTGATATTTAAGATTGGGTAGAATAGTTTGATAATATCCTCTTTAGAGTAACCTAATGCTCTAAATAGAATTGTAACAGGAACTTTTCTTCTTTTGTTAATTCTTACATATAATACATCTTTTGCATCATATTCGAAGTATAACCATGAACCTCTATCTGGGATAATTTGTCCAGTATAGATTAGTTTACTTCCTGCAGTATTAGACTCTTCTTCTTTGAAGATAACACCTGGTGATCTATGAAGTTGGTTTACAACAACTCTTTCAACACCGTTAACAATAAATGAAGTTCTGTCTGTCATTAATGGAATTTCTCTGATGAATAAAGATTGTTCTTTCATATCTTTAACACCGATTTTTTCACCAGTTTTTTCGTCTAAGTCCCATAGTGTTAGTCTGATATTGATTTTTAAAGGTATAGAGTAAGTTAAACCTCTAACCATTGATTCTCTAACATCATATTTTGGTTTTCCTACTTCACTTCCGATGTACTCAAGAGTGATTCTATTTTGAGCATCATGAATAGGGAATACAGATTTAAAAACTTTTTCAATACCGGCTTCAGTTCTTTCTTCTTTACCGATCATTAAAAAGTTTTCATATGAACTTTGTTGTAATTGTAATAAATTTGGAATTTCTATTTTTTGAGGATTTTTTGCAAAATCAACCCTAAGTCTATTACCAGATTTTAAAGAGTTTAACATTGTCGACCTTGTTATAAAATGTGGTTTTTTAGCTTTATATATAAAGCGCAAAAGCATCCCTAAAGGATAGGGTTAAAATTCCTTTAAAATTTTAACCTTAGCCCTCAAAGATGCTGTACTTTACATAGAGCAAAAAGCCCTATGTAACGCAAGTTTCGAGAGAGAAAAAGCGATTACGCTAATTCTACAGTTGCTCCAGCAGCTTCTAATGCAGCTTTTGCAGCTTCAGCGTCTTCTTTAGAAACACCCTCTTTTACTTTTGCTCCAGCTTCTTCAGCCATAGCTTTTGCTTCTTTTAATCCAAGACCAGTTAACCCTCTGATCTCTTTAATTACGTTAATTTTCTTAGCTCCAGCATCTTTTAAGATTACATCGAACTCAGTTTTTTCTTCAGCAGCACCAGCGTCTCCACCAGCAACAGCTCCACCAGCTACTGCAACAGGTTGTGCAGATACACCAAATTTTTCTTCGAATTCTTTTACTAATTCAGATAACTCTAATACAGATAAACCAGAGATGTATTCTAATACGTCTTCTTTAGAAATTGCCATTTCATATTTCCTTATAATTTTTCTTTTAATTTTATAAAATCAGTTTGCCTTGCAAACAACAATAATTATTAACTAGCTACTTTTAGTTTTGTACTAAAATTAAGCAGCCTCTTCTTCTTTTTTTCTTCTAAGAGCATCAAGCCCAATTGTAAAGTTTGTAAGTGGTGCCATCCAAGTAGCAGCAAGCATACCAAGAAGTTCTTCTCTAGATGGTAACTTAGCAAATGCGTTAACAGTATTGATATCAGCAATTTGACCTTCAATAATACCTGATTTGATTGCAAAATTATCTTTATTTGCAGAAGCAAACTTATCAGCAACTTTACAAGCAGAAATTTGATCTTCAGACCATAAGAAAATGTTAGTTCCAGATAATTCAATATCTCCTAACTCTGCATTTTTAACTGCAACAGTTACAAGAGTATTTTTAGCAACTTGTACTTTAGTACCATTTTCTCTAGCTTCTTTTCTTAAAACTTCTAACTGCTTATGTGAAATACCTTTATAATCACAAACTACGATAGCTTGAGACTCTTTGAATTCACCAGTTAAAAAGTCGATAACTTCAGCTTTTTGTTGTTTAGTCATTTAATATTCTCCTTTCAAAACATCCAACTTCAGCAGGTTTTATAAAGTACAGGAGTAGTACTTTACCGGCTATCTTCAGTTTTTAATGTAGTGCTTTGATTAACACTCAATCATAAAGATAGTTTTATCCTCACTATTGAATGTTAGTTTAGTAAGAAAGCTATAGGTTAGCAAAATAAACTTACTAACGTATAAACTTTTCTAACTAATAAATATATTATATTAATTTATAAATTATTTAATATCCATTAACTCTAATACATCCATATTAATAGATGGAGACATTGTTAATGAGATAGCTGCATTAGTGATATATCTACCTTTTGCAGTTGAAGGTTTAGCTTTGTTGATTGCTGCAATAAATGCTTCAACATTCTCTTTGATAGCTTCTGTTGAAAATGAAACTTTTCCAACTGCTGCTTGCATGTTACCTTTTTTATCAACTCTATATGTAACTTGACCACCTTTTGCATCATTAACTGCTTTAGATACGTCCATAGTAACTGTACCAGTTTTTGGGTTTGGCATTAAACCTTTTGGTCCAAGGATTCTACCTAATTTACCAACTAATCCCATACAATCTGGAGTTGCAATTAATACATCAAAATCGATGTTTCCAGCTTGAACTGTTTCTACTAAATCATCATTACCAACAATATCTGCACCAGCAGCTTTTGCTTCATCCATTTTAGCACCTTTTGCGAAAACTGCAACTCTTACAGTTTTACCAGTACCATTTGGAAGAACAACTGCACCTCTGATCATTTGATCAGCATGTCTTGGGTCAACATTTAAGTTTAAAGCAACTTCAACAGATTCGTCAAACTTAGCTGATTTTAATTCTTTAACAGAAGTACAAGCTTCAGCTAATGAATAATTTCTATCTTCAATTTTTTCTAATAAAGCGCTATATCTTTTTGAAACTTTTTTTGCCATTTTTTTCTCCGCAATTTTATTTTTTTGCAAGTTATCGCACCTGATAAAAATCAAGATTTAGAAAACTTGTTTTGCTACCACTAAATTAAAGTCAAGTGGTCAGACTTAGTTTGAATTGTTATTCAACATCAATTCCCATTGATCTTGCAGAACCAGCAACAATTTTTGCAGCTTGCTCTTTATCATCAGTATTTAAATCAGCGATTTTTAAATCAACGATTTCCATAACTTGATCTTTAGTTAATTTTCCAACTTTGTTTTTAAGTGGATTATCTGAACCTTTTTTAATTCCTGAAATTTTTTTAATTAAATCAGTCATTGGAGGTTGTTTTGTTACAAATGTAAAACTTTTGTCATTATAAACAGTGATCTCAACTGGAATTGTATATCCTGCTTTATCTTTTGTTTTTTCATTGAATGCTTTACAGAATTCCATGATGTTAATCCCTCTTTGTCCAAGTGCAGGACCAACAGGTGGTGAAGGATTAGCTGCACCAGCAGGTATTTGAAGTTTTAATAAACCAGCAACTTTTTTAGCCATCTTTTTTCCTTTTTAAAATTTTTACTTAATAATACAATTAGGCATTAGGCAAGAAAACTCAATGGAAGCAAAGTTTTATTGCCTAATGCCTAAGATAGTATTTATACTACTCTTTCTACTTGAGTATAATTTATCTCAACTGGAGTGTTTCTTCCGAAAATAGAAACATTCAGTTTTAAGATTCCTGAAGCCATATCGAAATCTTCAACAACACCGTTGAAGTTTGCAAATGGTCCTTCGTTTATTCTTACAAGTTCACCCTCATCAAATGAAACTTTTGGTTTAGCCGCAGCTCTGTTTTGTACTTTATCTAAAATTGAATCGATATCTTTTTTAGATAAAGGTGTAGGTTTTTTAGATTCACCAATAAATCTTCCAACCTTTGGCATAGATTGAATTCTATGCCATAATGCTGTATCTAAATCGATTTTAGCAAAGGCATATGCTGGGTATAAAGGTCTTTCTACAATTGTTTTTTTACCTTTTTTAACCTCAATTAAATCTTCTGTTGGAACTAATACTTCAGAGATTCTATCATCAGCCATTTCATCTGCTAATCTTTCTAAAGCTCTTTTTACTGCTAATTCACTACCTGAGTGTGTTTGTATTGCATACCATTGTTGTGCCATTTAAAATCCTTAGTTAATTAGAGCAGATAAACTTAGAGACATGATTGCATCAATTAATGCCAAAAATAGAGATATAACAGTAACTACTACAAATACTGATATGTATGCAGATCTAATTTGTTCTTTAATAGGGAAAATAACTTTATCAAGTTCATCTTTAGCATTTTTATAATATGTTTTAAATTTGTTCACAATCGACTCCAAAAAATTTTTAAGCTTATAAATTCTTTTAAAAAAAGTCGCAACTGCTTTTAAAAAAATTTAGTGGCAGGCCAGACAGGACTCGAACCCGTAACCATCGGATTTGGAATCCGGCGCTCTACCATTGGAGCTACTGACCTACGTGTTGTTTATAAGTTAGTAAGTTCTCAAGTTAATAAGTTAAACTTACTAACTATATAAACTTACAAACCTAATAACTAAACTTAAGATTACGACTTAAGTTTTACTTCTTTATGAATTGTGTGTTTTTTTAATCTTGGACTATATTTTTTAATCGCCATTTTCTCTGTGTGAGTTTTAGGATTTTTGTAAGTAGTGTAGTTAATATCACCACACTCCTCACATTTTAGTCCAATTTTAATGCTTACTCCGTTACCCATAAGTTATCCCTTACTCGATGATTTCAGCAACAACTCCAGCACCTACAGTTCTACCACCTTCTCTAATAGCAAACTTTGTACCTTTATCTAGAGCGATTGGAGCAACTAATTCAACTGTCATTTCAACGTTATCACCTGGCATAACCATTTCAGTACCTTCTGGTAAAGTAACTGAACCAGTAACGTCTGTTGTTCTTACATAAAATTGTGGTCTATATCCTGAGAAGAATGGAGTGTGTCTACCACCTTCCTCTTTAGAAAGGATATATACTTCACCTCTAAATTTAGTGTGTGGAGTAATTGATCCTGGCTTAACAAGAACTTGTCCTCTTTGAACGTCGTCTTTTTTAATACCTCTTAATAAGATACCAGCATTATCACCAGCAACACCTTCATCCATCTCTTTTCTAAACATCTCAATACCAGTTACAGCAGTTTTTGTAGTATCTTTAAATCCAACGATTTCAATCTCTTCGTTTAATTTAATTGTACCTTTTTCAATTCTACCAGTTACAACAGTACCTCTACCTTGGATAGTAAATACGTCTTCTACAGGCATTAAGAAATCTTGATCAGCATCTCTTTCTGGAGTTGGGATATAAGCGTCAACTTCTGCCATTAAAGCATAAATTTTTTCTGACCACTCACCAGCAGTACCAGCTTTAGCTTCTTCTAATGCTTGGAATGCAGAACCAGCAACGATAGGAGTGTCATCACCTGGGAAATCATACTCAGATAATAATTCTCTTACTTCCATTTCAACTAATTCTAACATCTCTTCTTTATCTTCATCATCAAGTTGATCTTCTTTGTTTAAGAATACAACGATGTATGGTACACCAACTTGTTTAGATAATAAGATGTGCTCTCTAGTTTGAGCCATAGGTCCATCAGTTGAAGCAATAACTAAGATAGCACCGTCCATTTGTGCAGCACCAGTAATCATGTTTTTAACGTAGTCCGCGTGACCTGGACAATCTACGTGAGCGTAGTGTCTAGATTCAGTTTCATACTCAACGTGAGAAGTAGCAATTGTAATTCCTCTTTCTCTTTCTTCTGGAGCATTATCAATTTGATCATAATCCATAGTTGCTTGACCATTTTTAAGCCCTAAACACATAGTGATTGCAGCTGTTAATGTAGTTTTACCGTGGTCAACGTGACCAATAGTACCAATATTTACGTGCGGTTTACTTCGCTCGAATTTTTCTTTTGCCATAAAATTCCCCTTAAAAAATTTTGGTTGTTATTGCCCTCTGAGTAGACAAGTCCGACAACTTCTCTATTCAGAGGGGATGGTTTATAAATAATACCTACAAAAAAACAGTAATATTTTTTTGTGGATTGGTATTTTACTTAAAAAATACTAAAAAAAACTTTAATGGGAGTTATTTTGTAAAAAAAGGAGTTATAAAAGAATTTGCGTTATAACTCAGCTCCCAGTAATCAATAAATAAATAAAAATGGAGCGGGAAACGAGACTCGAACTCGCGACAATCTGCTTGGAAGGCAGAGGCTCTAGCCAACTGAGCTATTCCCGCAACATTTAACGTGGTGGTGAGAGAAGGATTTGAACCTTCGAAGCCATAGGCGGGAGATTTACAGTCTCCTGGATTTGACCACTCTCCAACCTCACCGTTGAAAAATTATTGTTCTGGTCAAGCGCTGATCTTTTAAAGATTACGCACGACATTAATAAAAAATGGAGCTGGTGAAGGGAGTCGAACCCCCGACCTGCTGATTACAAATCAGCTGCTCTAGCCAACTGAGCTACACCAGCGTCCAAAAATTTAAGTGGTGGCGCGGGGCAGAATCGAACTGCCGACACAAGGATTTTCAGTCCTTTGCTCTACCGACTGAGCTACCGAGCCGTCTTAAATTGGAGTGAAATTATACACAGCACTACATTAATTTAAGCTTAAATCAAAAACAAATTGTTTAAATTCTTTTCCTCTTTGTGCATAAGAGCTAAATTGATCCAATGAAGCAGCAGCCGGTGATAGGATTCCAACACTGTTTTTATGGTGCTTTGAGGCTATTTGATTAACTGCATTTTCTAAAATATCACATAAAGAGATTTCTATATTAAATTCTTTACAATAACTATTTATTCTATCTTGATTTGTTCCTATTGCAAAAATTTCTATATCTAAATCTTTTATATACTCAAAAAGTGGCTTTAAATTTGCCCCTTTATCATCCCCTCCAAGTATTAAAAAAATCTTTTTCTCTTTATATGGGTATAAAGCATTTATTGTTGCATCAATATTTGTAGCTTTACTATCATTTATCCATAGTCTATTTTTTTTATCATAAAACTCTTCTATTTTATGTTCATCTACTTTAAAACTATTTATTTTTTGATAATCCACCTCATCATATACAATCTTTTTTGATGCCAATGCTAAAATTGCATCCAATAAAAAAGGTTCTTTAAAATCTATTTGTTTTTTATCTATCTCAAAATAACTACATAAGTGATCACTATCTTTATAAGTGATTTTCATTGCAGAGGTTTCAAAATCTTTAAACTCCTCTGGAATAATTGCAACATCACCCTCAACCATCATAGTTAATGGTTTTAGTTTTGCCTCTTTATACTCTTTAAAAGAACCATGCCAGGTTATATGATCTTCACTTATTGGAAGGAGAATATATAGATTTGGTTTTGCAATAGTTGTATAATGAAAAGTAAAAGAAGAGGTTTCTAAAATCCAAATTGGAGCAGTTTTATCAAGTAAAGATATTGGTGTCCCAATATTTCCCCCACAAACACTCCCTTTTTCTTCTAAAAGGTGTTGAATCATTTGAGTTGTAGTTGTTTTACCATTGGTTCCACTTATCCATATTGAAAAGGGCATATCCTTATATACTAGATCATAATCACTTTGAATGTTTTTAGATTTTTTTACCATCTCATTATAAGGTGGTATACCTGGACTTACAATAGTTATCTCATCTGAATTTATATCATATGTATCAAAATCTGAATCATCATATAGTGTAACATCATCAAAACTATCTTTAATAGCTTGAGCAGTTATCCCTTTTCCTAATACTCTTATCATTTTAACTCTCTATCTAATTTTAAGGGTCAATAAGGCAACAAGGTTTGCCATAAAGGATATTATCCAAAACCTAACTATGATCTTATTCTCTTTCCACCCTTTTTCTTCAAAATGGTGGTGGATTGGAGCCATTAAAAATACTCTTTTTTTTCTAAGTTTATATGAACCTACTTGTAAAATAACAGATACAGTCTCTATTACGAATATTAAGCCAATTAGTATAAGTAAGATCTCTGATTTTGTTACAATTGCCAAATACCCCATAAATGCTCCAATTGGTAAGGAACCACTATCACCCATAAAAACTTGTGCTGGATGACAGTTATACCAAAGAAATGCTATTAACGCACCAATCATTGCTGTTCCTACAATGGTTAGCTCCCCTATGGTACTAATACTTGGTAAAAGAAGGTATGAAGAGAATACTGCATGTCCAGTTATATAAACTATTACAGATAAAGTTACAAATGCCATGATAGAAGGAACTGTAGCTAATCCATCTAAGCCATCAGTTAAATTTACTGCATTAGATGCAGCAACCATTACTAAAAGCCAAAAGGCTATAGCCAAATACCCCATATCAAAAAGTGGATACTTATAAAAAGGTGTATAGAGTGTAGTAGTATGATTATATAAAACCAATCCTGTAGCTACAACTAGTCCACTAATAATTTGTAGCATAAGTTTTGCTCGTGAACTCAATCCTGCTGAATTAGCTTTTTTAGCTATTTTTGAATAATCATCTTTAATACCTATTAGGGAAAATAAAGCAAGAGTTAACAAAGCACACACAACATAGAAGTTATTTAACTTTACTGTTAAAAGTGTTGCAATTATTGTTGCAAATATAAAAATAACCCCTCCCATTGTTGGAGTTCCAGCTTTCACTTTATGAGTTTCTGGAGCAAACTCATAAATTGGCTGTGAAGCATTTTTCCCTTTTGCCCATCTTACAAATTTTGGCAAGAGATACATTGTTAGTAAAAAAGAGATGAAAAAAGCTAATCCAGCTCTAACTGAAATATATTGGAATATATTTATATCTAAATGTCTATAAAACCAGTAAAACAAATTTAAACCTTCTATTTGGTATAATCGGGCAAAATTATAATATAATATAGTTTTCAAAAGGTTTAAATTATGAGTAAGAAAGCAATCCTAATAATCACAGATGGTATTGGGCATAACGAATCAAAAAATAATAACGCATTTATAAATGCAAATACACCTACGTATGATAATCTATTTAAAAATGTACCCTATTCATTAATTCATACATATGGTAAATATGTTGGTCTTCCTGACGGACAAATGGGTAATAGTGAAGTTGGTCATATGACTATTGGAAGTGGTAGAGTACTTTATCAAGATCTAGTTAAAATAAATATGGCTATAGAGAATGATACATTAAAAGATAATGAGATAATCAAATCTACTATAGAAAAGTCAAATAATATTCATCTACTAGGTTTAGCAAGTGATGGTGGAGTTCATTCACACATAGAGCATATCATTGCCTTAGCAAAACTTGCAAAAAAAGCTGGTAAGAAAGTGTTTATCCATGCTATAACTGACGGTAGAGATGTTGCTCCAAATTGTGCAAAAAAATATATTCAACAATATCTTGATATTTGTGATGAAGATATTAAACTTGCAACTGTTAGTGGAAGATTCTATACAATGGATAGAGATAATAGATGGGAAAGAGTTCAAAAAGGTCATGATGCAGTTGCCTTAGGATTACCTAAAACTTCAAAAGATATCTTAACATATATTGATGATTCATATAAAGAAGAGGTTTTTGATGAATTCTTAGTTCCTGTTGCTTTTGATGAGTATACAGGTTTTAGTGAAAATGATGGAGTGATTTTTTGTAACTTTAGAAGTGATAGAATGAGGGAGATCTCAAATGCTATTGCCAATAAAGAGTTTAGTGAATTTCCTAGGTTTGCTGATAAATTAAATATTGTTACAATGACACAATATGATAAAAATCTACCTTTACCAGTAGCGTTCCCTAAAGAGACTCCAAAAAACACTCTAGCTGAAGTTATTTCAGATGCTGGATTAACTCAACTTCATACAGCTGAAACAGAAAAATATGCACACGTTACATTTTTCTTAAATGGTGGGGTTGAAGAACCTGTACTAAATGAAAGCAGAGTTTTAATCCCTTCACCAAAAGTTGCAACTTATGATATGAAACCAGAGATGAGTGCACCAGAAGTTGGAGTTGAAGTAAGACGAGCTATGGATAGTGATACAGATTTTATTGTTGTTAACTTTGCAAATGGTGACATGGTTGGTCATACAGGAGTTTATGAAGCAGGTATAAAAGCTGTTGAGGTAGTAGATAAAGAGTTAGGTATGATTATAAAAAAAGCTAAACAGAAAGATTATAATCTAGTTTTAACAAGTGATCATGGAAATTGCGAAATGATGAAAGATGACTCTGGAAAAGTATTAACAAACCACACAGTTGGAGATGTATATTGCTTTATCCTTTCTGATAAAGTTACAGAAGTTAAAGAGGGAAGTCTAAATAATATTGCACCAACTGTATTAAAATTAATGGAGCTTCAAATACCAAAAGAGATGGATGAGGCACTTTTTTAAATGGGTAATACTGTAGATATACAAAAACTACATATCTCATTAAAACAACAAACACTAGTAGATATCAATTTTAAAATTGATATCTCTACAGCCCTTATTGGAGAGAGTGGTAGTGGTAAATCTTTAACTTTAAAATCTTTACTTAATCTACTACCTAACAATCTTCATTGTAGTTCAAAAATAGACTCCTCATTTAAAATAGATAGTTCTAATGTTGGTTTTATTCCACAAAACCCCTTTACCTCATTATCACCAATGACAAAAATTGAAAAACAATTTTTCTGTGAACAAAAGAGAAAAGAGGAGTTACTAACTTTAGTGGATTTACCAATTGAGGTTCTAAAAAAGTTTCCTAGTCAACTAAGTGGAGGTCAACTTCAAAGAGTTGTTATTGCAATAGCTTTATCAAATAATATAAAACTTTTACTTTTAGATGAACCAACAACTGCTTTAGATGAAGATTCAAAAGATATAATATTAACTTTGATAGATGATTTATCAAAAAAATTAAACTTTTCAATACTTTTTGTAACCCATGATATCAACTCTATAAAAGATATTTGTAAATCTATAGTTATTATAAAAGATGGAAAAGTTATTGAAGAGGGAGAAACCTTAGAGGTTTTAAATAATCCTAAAGAGGAATATACAAAAAAACTAATAAACTCAACTTTTGAGAATAAAAAATTCAGGGAATAAGAATGTTAAAATATTTTTTTACTTTTATATTAATAGTTACACTTGGTATTTTTGGTTGGCTAATAAAACTTTATTCAGATATTAGATTTGATACAGATACAATTGTCCACTATAATCCACCAAAAACCACCCAATTTTTTGATAAAAATGGAAACTTAGTAGCTAATATTTTTGAAAAGGAGCATAGACTCTATGTAAAATATGAAGATATACCAGCAAGAGTTGTTGAAGCCTTAGTTGCCATTGAAGATACTCAATTTTTTGAACATAATGGTATTAATCCTGATGCTATTAGTAGAGCTATAATAAAAGATATAAAAGCTATGAAACTAGTTGAGGGGGCAAGTACCTTAACACAACAACTTGTAAAAACATTGGTTTTAACAAGGGAAAAAAAACTTATTAGAAAAATAAAAGAGGCACTTTTAGCTATAAGGCTAGAAACTATTCTTACAAAAGAGGAGATTCTTGAAAGATATTTAAACCAAGTATATTTTGGTCATGGATATTATGGGATAAGAACTGCAGCACAAGGTTATTTTAAAAAAGACTTATATGAATTAAATATTAAAGAGATTGCCATCTTAGTTGGTTTACCAAAGGCACCAAGCTTTTACGACCCAACAAGAAATCTAAAATACTCTTTAACAAGAGCTAACCAAGTTGTAAAAAGGATGAATACTCTTGGATGGATTAACAATACAGAGTATGAGGAAGCAGTTAACTATATCCCTACTATTTATGATGATACCCTTACAAAGAACCAAGCACCATATATTATCGATTATGCACTAAAACTTTTAAAAGATGATATTCCAGATATTAAATCTGGTGGATATAGAATAAACCTTACAATAGATTTAGATGCACAAAAAATTGCAAGAGATGCCTTAACTCATGCATATGATAAGATATTAGCAAGGGATGAGTATCTGCAAAGAAATCCTAAAAACAATGTACTAAAAAAGGATGAGGAAGAGATTCCTGTTGAAGAGGGATATTTTATAGATACATTAAATGGAGCAATGATTTCAATAGAAAACAATACAGGTAAGATTTTAGCTTTAGTTGGGGGAGTTGATTATACAAAATCATCATTTAATAGAGCTATACAAAGTAAAAGACAACCTGGTTCTGCTGTAAAACCTTTTATCTACCACTCTGCAATTGAGTTAGGATACTCTCCTGCTTCACAAGTAGCTGACATTGGTCGTACTTATGAGTATAAAATTGGAGAAGAAGAGAAAAAATGGCAGCCTAAAAATTACGGAGGTAAGTTTAAAGGGGTAATGACTCTAAGGGAAGCTTTAACAAAATCAAGAAATCTTGCAACTATTAATCTTGTTACTGATGTTGGACTAGGAGAGGTTTATAATAGCTTAAAATCATATGGAATGGAGGAGATACCAAGAGACTTATCTATAACCTTAGGCTCTTTTTCTATTTCACCAATAGATTTGGCAAAAGCCTATTCACTATTTTCAAATGATGGCTTACAAGTTACACCATATTTAATAAACTCAATTGTAACAACAAACAATGAGATAATTAATTTTGAGCCACAAACAAACTATATTACATCGCCAGAACAAGCATTTTTAACAAAATCTATTTTAAATGATGTAGTTAATAGAGGAACAGGAAGACGTGCAAGAGTTAGTGGGATTCAATTAGCTGGAAAAACAGGAACAACAAATGATAACATAGATGCATGGTTTTGTGGATTTTCTCCAACAATTGAAACTATTGTTTGGTTTGGAAAAGACAATAATACTCCAATGAGAAAAAGTGAGACTGGTGGAACAACAGCAGGTCCTGCATTTTCATATTTTTATAAAAACTATTTAGAGATTCACCCAGAAATAGCAAGGGATTTTACAAAACCTAAGGGAGTAAAGGTTTCAATTATAAATGGTAAAAAAGAGTATTACACTGATAAATCACCACTTCCAGAGGTTCAATCAACTACTACTTCAAACCCTTCTGAACAAACTATTCAATTCTAATAATATTTCACTTTTATTTAAACATAAAAAAAGGCTAGCTTCAAAAGAAGCTAGCCTTTTTTGTTTTATAATCTTTATTATTCTAGCAAGAATAAGTTGATTTAAATTCGAATGCAGTTGGTCTAGCTTCGTCTGGCCAAACTTGAGTTTCAAATTTATAGTGTTGATATGTATCAATCATCTCTTGAGAGAATACTGGTTTTAAGAAATCATTATCTCTAATTAATGCTTCTAAAGATCCTCTTAATGTGTGAGGTAATTGAGGAATTTTTCTCTCTCTAATTTCATCTAATGATAATTCAAATAAATCGTCATCCATTGGACCAACAGGCTCATATTTATTTTGGATACCATCAAGACCAGCCATTAACATAGCAGCAAATGCTAAGTATGGGCAAGCAGTTGAATCTGGGAATCTCATCTCAATTCTTGTTGCTTTTTCACCAGCACCATAAGGGATTCTACAAGATGCAGATCTGTTTTGAGAAGAGTAAGTTAAAATTGAAGGAGCCTCAAAACCTGGGATTAATCTTTTATAAGAGTTAGTTGATGCATTTGTGAATGCTGCAACAGCTCTAGCGTGTTTGAAGATACCACCAACGTAGTGTCTTGCAGTTTCAGAAAGGTTTCCATACTCACCCTCTTTGTAGAATAAGTTTTTACCATCTTTCCAAATTGATTGGTGTGTGTGCATACCGTTACCGTTATCACCAAATAATGGTTTTGGCATAAATGTACAAGATTTACCATTTAAGTGTGCAACCATTTTACAAACATATTTATATTTTTGTACGTTATCAGCAGCTTCAACTAATGTTCCGAAAACAACACCAATTTCACCTTGTGCTTGAGCAACTTCGTGGTGTCCTAAAGTAACTTCTAAACCAACTTGCTCTAATACTTGCATCATCTCTGCTCTTAAATCTACCATTGAATCTGTTGGTTGAACTGGGAAGTATCCACCTTTAGTTCTAGGTCTGTGCCCCATGTTTCCAGCTTCATAATCAGTAGAATCTGACCAACAACCCTCTTCAGAATCAACTCTGTAGTAAGACTCATTAATGTCATCAACAATTTTTACGTCATCAAAAATAAAGAATTCATTTTCAGGTCCGAAGTAAGCAACATCACCTAGTCCAGAATCATCTAAATGTTTTAATGCTTTTTTAGCAATAGATCTTGGACATTTTTCATATAATTCACCATTATAGATATCAAATACATCACAAAATACAACTACTGTTGAATCTGCAGTAAATGGATCTAAAAATGCTGTTTCTACATCTGGTTTTAAAATCATATCTGATTTATTAATTGGTTGCCAAGCATCAACTGATGAACCATCAAATGGCATACCGTTAGTTAAGTTATCTTCGTTTACAGCGCTTAACATATAAGTTAAGTGGTGCCACATACCTTTCATATCTGTAAATCTAAGATCTACAAATTTTACTTCATTTTCCTCACAAAATTTGAAAAATTCTTCGTTATTGTTAACAAATTTACCCATGTTTATAACTCCTTAAAAATATTGGTTTTATTATATCTCAAAATTCATAATTTTAGATAAAACCTCATGTATAAAAAATAAACAATTATACACTTAATATCATTATTATTCCACAGTAATTGTCTAAAAAGTAACTACTTCTTTGTCTCTTTTATTAAAATATATACACTTATCATAACCTATAGTTTTAGCAATATTTTTTATATCTTCGTACATAAATCCAATTTGTTCCACACTATGCGCATCTGAACTAAATGTTATAGGTATATCTAACTCATAAGCCAATTCAATTAATTGAGTAGAAGGGTAAGGTTCAGCAATTGGTTTTCTAAAACCAGCACAATTTAACTCCATAACCATATCTGATTTTTTAATCTGTTTTAAGGCATTTAAGGCGATAGATTTTATATCTTTTTTTGGTAAAAATTTAAAAATTTTAATCAAGTCTAAATGACCAACTATATCAAACTGTTTAGTTTTTGCCATTTGTTCTATTGCATCAAAATACTCTTGCCAAATTAGATCAATATCTCTATTCTTATATTCAGCAATAAACTCTGGGTTATCAAAGCCCCACTTACCTAAATAGTGAACTGAACCTATTAGATAATCAACCTTTGAGTTTATTATTTCATCAAGTATAAAATCCCCATTTATAAAGTCAACTTCATACCCCAAAGTTATTTTTATCTCATTTTGATACTTCTTTTTTAACTCTAAAATAGTATTTTCATAAAACTCTTTTTTATCAAGGGTTAGTCTATATCCATCTTCAAAGTTTTTCATTGGAGCATGTTCACTAAAACCGTACACATCAATATTTAACTCAATCGCTCTTTTTATATACTCTTCAATTGTACCTGTTGCATGATTACAAAGATAAGTGTGGTTGTGTAAATCTACTCTCATTGTCTATACCTTATTCTATTTCTACCTGAATCTTTTGCACAATATAGGAATTTATCAGCTTCTTGCAACATTATATCTAAAGAGGAAGATATTGAAAAACTACACCCAATAGAGATAGTAAATCTTAATTCAATCCCATCTTTTAGTTTTATGCTTTGTTTTTCAAATAGAACTCTAATCTCTTCAAGTTTGTCTTTAATCTCATCTTCATTTTGATTTAAAAATAGAATACAAAACTCCTCTCCGCCAATTCTAGAAATCACTTGATTTTCGTAAAAAGTTCTTCTTAATATATTTGCAACTTCTTTTATTGCAATATCACCAACATCATGTCCATATGTGTCGTTTATATTTTTAAATTTATCTATATCTATTAAAGCAACTGAGAAGTTTTCTTTGTTTTCAATTGCCTTATTTAATAGTTTTGTACCCTCATTAAATAGATATCTTCTATTGAAAAGTTTTGTAAGAAAATCTTTATTTGCTCTATTTTTCAACTGTTCAAACAATTCTAATATCTCAAGATTTGCACTAAGTCTTACAAAAAGTTCCTCTTGTGTAAACCCTTTATATAAAAAATCATTAGCTCCATATTTTAAAAATTTAGAAGCAGTATTTTCCCCATGAACAGCTGATGTTACAATAATCGATAGCTCATCTTTATTGTATTGTTTTCTAACTGTTCTAACAAGTTCTAAGCCATCCATAACAGGCATATAATAATCTGTTAAAATGATTTTAATATTTTCATTTTCCAATAATATATCTAAAGCATCTTTCCCATTTGTAGCTGTAAATACAGTTAATCTATATCTTTCAATTAAACTTTTTGTACTACTTAAAAAACTTTTAGAATCATCAACAATTAAAACACCCATATTTTCATTGCAAATAACTCTATTTATAACTGAGATTGCATATTTAAAAGAGTACAACCCATCTTTCACAACATAATCAACTATATTTTTGTTTCTATATTTAATCTCATCTTCTACAAGTGTAGAGCCTGTTAAGATAATAATTGGGATATTAAACTTTGTTACAAAATCTACTATTTCACCATCATAGGAATCGGGTAAGCCTAAATCTAAAAGAGCTACATCAAAATCACCTTTATGCTCTAAAATCAATTTTGCACACTCTTTAAAACTAGTTCCGATTATAGTTTCATAAGCTAACTCCTCTTTAATCATTAGACTAAGAGTATTTGCAACAGATTTACTATCCTCAACTATTAATATTTTTTTTGACATTAACTTAAAATTCCTGCACCTGAGATTGGAGTACTTCTATCTTCGGCATATACTCTTTTACCATCTATAATATCATATTTCCAAATTGGAGCGTTTGCCTTGAAATCCTCAACAAACTCATCAATCATCTCTAAAGCAACTCTTCTTTTTGGACTACAAACAGCAGCTATATATGAACTTTCATGGTTTAAAACATCACCTCGACTATGAGCCATTAAAACAATAGCATTTTTCTCATTAGCTTTTTTTTGCCATCCATCAAACCAAGAGTTTAGTATTGGTTCATAAATATCAAAACTCAAACCATCAATACTATTTTCATCTCGAACAACACCAACAAAAGTGATAATCGCTCCATAATTAGAGGTTTTAAACTCATTATACCAATAATTTGTTATCTCTTCAACAGGTAAAGCCCCATCATATAATCTTAATTTTTCACTATTCATTATTCACTTTTCATTTAATTAAATTATCCACCACAAACAGGAGGTAATAAAGAAACTTTGTCTCCATCATTCAATTTTACATCTTTTGAAGAAACCAAAGTATCATTTACTGCAACTGCACAGTTTTCTAACCATTTAGTAATTGTTTCATCACCTTTTAGTACTTCACTTAACTCATTTAAATTAGAGATATCTAAACTCAAAGACTCTTTGTTTATAGGTCCAAGAAATTCTATTTTTACCAATTTTTAACCCCTTATTTACATCTATTGTTGTATTATATCCAATTAATTTTAATCTTAGGATGACTAAAATCGATGTTATTTGCTAAAATAGACTTTATCAACTTATTACCATTTCATGTTTACATTAAAAAAAATATCAAATCAAATCAAATCAAAGCAATAATTAACTACAAAAAATCATACCCATCAAAAATAAATAAAAAATTTAAAAGAAGAAAAGTAGATTCTGCTTTTATCTCTTCAATCGCCTCAAGGGGTGAAAAAAGATTAGACTTAGGGATTATTGCAAGGAAAGATGTTCAATCTGTTATTTTAATTCCAGGTGAACAGCAAGAGGATTATCAAAGTGAAACCTCAAATGCTTTATCTAAAATATTAAATCTAAAGGGGAAAGTTTTAATTGGTGACAAAGCTTTAAAATACTTCCATGAGCACCCAAATGATGAGATTATTGACCTAGCAGTTCAATGGCAAAAAAGATTCAATCTACCTTTTGTTTTTGCAACCTTATGTTATTGTAAAAATGGTATATATTTAAAGAAACTTGTAAAAAATTTCAATAAAAGACATATAAAAATCCCACAATATATCTTAAATCAATATTCAAAAAGATCAGGGGTATCTAATGAAAATATTCTAAACTATTTAAAAAGAATAGATTATGATATAAATGAAAAAGAGAAAAAAGCCCTAAAAAAATTTCTTACTTTGACTAAAGGTATGTGATGACTATCTTTGAATCTGTATTATTAGGGATAATTGAAGGTTTTACAGAATTTTTGCCTATCTCTTCAACTGGTCACTTAATAGTAGCTAGTGAGTTTTTGGGAATCGATCAAACAAATGTAAATAAAGCTTATGAGGTTATAATTCAATTTGCAGCTATTTTAGCTGTAATATTAAACTATCCTAGTAAATTCACCTTCAAGCACATAGATTTATGGACTAAACTTGCAGTGGCATTTCTGCCAATAGCAACAATTGGTTTTATCTTTTCAAAGCAGATAAAAACCCTTTTTTCTATTGAGGTTGTTGCCATAATGTTTATCATCGGTGGGATAGTTTTTTTGATAGTTGAAAAGTTTTATGATGAATCAAAACATACAACATCAGATGTGGAATATGTTAGTTTTAAACAAGCTTTATTAATAGGCTTTGCACAAATATTTGCACTTATTCCAGGTACTTCTAGAGCTGGTTCTACAATTATTGGAGCTATGTTATGTGGTTTAAATAGAAAAGCTAGTGCAGAGTTTAGTTTTTTATTGGCATTTCCTGTAATGTGTGCAACCACAGGATATGATCTATTAAAACATCATAATGAACTACTTGTAAGTGGAAACCTTACTAATCTATTAGTTGGTTTTATTGTTGCTTTTATAGTTGCCTATTTAACAATAAAACTCTTTTTGAAATTCTTAGAAAACTTTACTTTTGTAGCTTTTGGTATCTATAGAATTGTTTTTGGTATTTTATTACTACTCATCTTCTAAAATAGTATCAACTATAGATTCAGCTCCATTACAATTGATAGAATCAACCAGTTTTTTACTTATAAGATAATTGTCTTTTTTCAAAATACTTAAAAGTAGATTCTGATCTAAGGCGTTCTCTCTTGCAATATAACATAAGCCTTTTTGCTCTAGAAACTTTGCATTTGTATATTGGTGATCTTTTGCAGCATAAGGATATGGCACAAATAGTGCTGGCAAAGAGTTAGCACAAAGTTCCCATAGAGTTGAAGCCCCTGCCCTGCTTATAGCAAAATCAGCCTCACTCATCTTTTCAGAGATATTTTTAGAAAAAGGGAATACATCAACCTTAATTGAAAGTTTTTCGTACTCTTTTACAACTCTTTCATAGTCATTTTTACCTGTTTGATGAATAATATTTAAACCAAGAGATTTTAATTTTGGGGCAACCATTAAAGCAAAATCGTTTATCGCTTTTGCACCTTGTGAACCACCTAAGAAGATTATAGTTTTCAAATCATCTCTAATTCTTGCATTATCAAAAAACTCTTCTGATACAGGATAATCTTTTACCTCTGAATCAGTAAGAAAAGAAGAGAACACCTTTCTAGCAAATTTAGAAGTTATCTCATTAAGTTTTCCCATAACAGAGTTTTGTTCATGGATATAAAGTTTGCAACCAAAAGTTGTAATTGCTGCAAAGGTAGCTGGTGCTGCAGAAAAACCACCAACACTAATAACTTTTTTTACATCATAGTCATCAAAGATATCTTGACATTTTAACATCTTTAAAAAGATTTGAAAAAGAGATTTGATTTTACCAAAGAAGTTTTTATTTACAACCCCTTTTGTATCAAGAAAAAAAGCTTTTCTAAGTCTTTTATCGTTTTGAAACCACTCTTTGTCTTGACCATTTGAAGAACCAATAAAAATAGGTCTTATCCCTTTTTTATTAAACTCATCAATCAATGCATCAGCAACTTTTAAATGACCACCAGTTCCCCCACCAGTTATAACTACAGAACCTCTTAACATATTATTTTACCTTTTTTCTTAAATCTACAGATTTACTTATTGATAACACCAATCCTATAGCTAAAGACATTGCTAACATGGATGAACCACCATAACTTAAAAATGGAACTGCAATTCCTTTTATTGGAATCATTCCTGATATACCATAAGAATTAATCAAAAAAGCAATAATAATCATTAATGCTACTCCAATTGTAAAAAGATGATAGATTTTATTTTCAACTCTACCACTGATTTTAAAAATTCTTAATACAACCAAAAACATAAGTAGGGTTATAAATGCTAGACCTATAAAACCAACCTCTTCTGTAATTCCTGCTAAAACAAAATCAGTATGAACCTCACTTAAAAATCCTAGTTTTATATTCCCAAGACTTATCCCTTGTCCAAAGACACCTCCATTATGAATCGCATTTAAAGAGTGAGATACTTGGTAAGGTTCTGGAAGTTCATCAATTCTTAGATAATTATCTGCCCATGAGGGTAAAATTGATAAAATCTTATCTTGTACCATAGCCCACCAAGAGTATATCCTTTGTATCCTATGGGGTGCAACTAAAATAAGCCCAACAAAAGCGATAAGTCCACCAACACCTAAAGTTACAAACACCTTATAACTTCTATTTGCAAAAATCAATAATACAAATAATATCCCACCAAGTAATACAACTTGACCTAAATCCTTTTGTAAAAATGCAATAATAAATACAACAACAAAAAAACTTAAAAAATATGGTGCAAGAAGTTTAAACTCCTCTTTTAATTTTATCTTCTTTGGTGCCTCTATTAATCTTCTATGAAAAGACCAAGATAAAAAATATATAAATCCAATTTTAAAAAACTCCACTGGAGATAAGGAAAAGCCAGGTAACCTAATCCATCTATTTGCTCCACCTGAGGCTGTTACTAATGATGAGGGTAATATAGGCATAATAGCCATAAGAAAAAAGAAAAATATAAATAATCCCATGCCGATTTTATTTATTATCTTATCGGGTGGAACCATTGACAATCCCCACATAAGAAAAATTGAAACTACTCCAACAAATAGTTGTCTAATAAAAAAATGAAACTGATTATATTCTAAATATTCAACTGTATAGATACTTAATGAGTATGAAAATATTATACTTATTATGATTAGACTTGATACTAATAAAAAAAGTAGATAATCTGCTTCGTAAAGTTTTGATTTATCACTTCTTGTTTTAATTTGATTTTTGTTAGAATGCATGTCGCTATTATATTATATTATGGATAAATATGTCTCAAAAATCTTTAGAAAAAGATAACAAAATAAAAAAAATTGTAATACTGTTTTTCTTCATCCTTTTTACATTGGTTATTTTACTGATTTCAATATTTGATACAATAAAAACTGATAGAAGGTTGCCCTCATTAAACACTACAAAAAAAGAGCTCTCAGTTAGGGGAGATATTATCAGTAATGATAATTTTAAAATTGCAACTTCAAAAAAATTATATAAAGCTTCTATTGATACTAGATATTTAGATTTAAATAAAAAAGAGTTATTTATCAGACTTTTCTCAATATATAGTAATATCCCATACAATAAGATATATACTAAAGTTGAAGAATCACTTCTTAATCCAGGTAATCTTGTTTTATCATATAATATTGACTCTAAAACTGCAAAAAACTTAAAAGAGCTAGGTTTTAAACTAAGACGACTTGGTGTTTTCAAAGCATTACAAGTTGATGGTGGAAAAATCTTAAGAGGATTGAGTATTATTGAGAGTGGAGAGAAAAGAATCTACTCATATGAAGATACCTTAACTCCTGTTGTTGGTTATATAACAAAATTTGAATCAGAAAATGGGAAAACAAAAGTAAAAGGGATAAAAGGTTTAGAAAAAAAATTCAATGAATTATTAAACAACTCAAAAGATGGAGTTTTAAGTGGTCAAAGAGATGTATTATCATATATCTCTTTTAATAAAGAATCTGTTATTAAAAAAAGAGTTGATGGTGCTAACTTAATATTAAACATCCCTTTGAAACTTCAAAAAAATAATGAGATGATTCTAGATATCTATAAGGAAAAACTTCATGCTGATGAGATAATCCTATCAATTATGGATACAAAAACTGGTAAAATCTTATCACTTGCTTCATCAAATAGATTTAACCCTGAAAATATTCTACAAAAAGATATCCCTTCACTTAATGTAAATGCCATAGAGTATCAATTTGAGCCAGGTTCTGTTATTAAACCTATTGTTATATCTTTAGTGATGGATAAAAAAAGAATCAAAAAAAATGAACTCTTCTTTGCCTATAATACAAAAGGTAGACCAAATAGTAAGGGTGAATACCCAAGGGGAAGATACAAACTAGGAAGATATACAATTAAAGATGATCATGAGTTTAAGAAACACTATTTAACAGTTGATGATATTGTTATCTACTCATCAAATATTGGAACCTTACAACTTGCTCAAAGGTTATCTGGTGGTGAGTTTTATGAAGGTATAAAAAGGTTTGGTTTTACAAGAAAAACAGGTATAGATCTACCATATGAAAAAACAGGAGTGATCCCAAAGATTTGGCAATTCGCTGCCAATGATAAAGAAAAAGAGGACAATATCTTTAAAGCAACAGTTTCCTATGGTCAAGGGATGACTGCAACCTTTATGCAAATACTTAAGGCCTACTCAGTATTTGATAATGGTGGAGTTATAGTTACTCCAAAAATCTTATCTTATATTGATATTGATGGTCAAAAATATAAAGAAGATAAATTAAAAAATGAAAGAATAATCACAGAGAAAACAGCAAATGAAATAAGAAGAATGCTTATCAAAACAGTTGAGCAAGGTACTGGTACAGCTGCACAAATTGATGGTCTTACAATAGGTGGGAAAACAGGTACAGCCCAAATTGCAAGAGGTGGTAAATATCTTAAAAAATATATTTCATCTTTTTTTGGTTTTGTAAATGATGGAGAAAACTCTTATACTGTTGGAGTAACAGTAATGAATCCAATCTCTACAGGGAAACATTGGTATTACCATTATGCTTCTTGGTCTGCTGTTCCTGTGTTTAAAGAGATTGTGAATAACCTTGTAAAATTAAACTATCTTAGTCCCGATTTACCTGAAGATAAAAAATAAAATTAATTGCCTATTTAAACAATAGTTTCTGTTTATATTTGGTATACTTTCAAAAATTTTATTAAAAGGGGAAATATGTTCGGTTTCGGAAGAAAAGAGTTAAAAACATATGATTATTCAAAAGAGGAATTAAGTAAATTTAATTACGCAAAAGTTACAACACCAAATGGAGAGATTTGGTTAAAACTATTCAATGAAGAGACTCCAAACACAGTAGCTAATTTTGCTACATTAGCAAATGATGGTTTCTATAATGGATTAATTTTTCACAGAGTAATCCCAGGTTTTATGGCACAAGGTGGATGTCCAGATAAAAATGGTACTGGTGGACCAGATTGGGCAATAGAATGTGAAACAGATGCACCTAAACAAGTACACAATAAAGGAAGCTTATCAATGGCTCATGCTGGACCAAATACAGGTGGAAGCCAATTCTTTATCTGTTTTGTACCTTGTCCACACTTAGATGGTCATCATACAGTATTTGGTGGAATTGAAGCAGATGATGAAGCAAGCTTTGAAGTATTAGATAGTATTAAACAAAATGATGAGATCATCTCTATTGAAATAACTGAAGAGAGATAATTTTTTATTTATAAATAGATAATTAAACCAAAGAGAGATTCATAAATGAGGAATCTTTTCTTTGGAAAAAACTGCGCCCAACCTACAACCTACAACCTACAACCTACAACCTACAACCTACAACCTACAACCTACAACCTACAACCTACAACCTACAACATACAACAGATAAATGAATAATGAACAATGAATAGTGAATAATACCAAATATATATTCCTGTTAAATAGAATAAATAGTTTGTA
>Ga0208300_100166_pt1 | contig 68272 bp, 61 predicted proteins | sample 23_taG_FD_184096 | JGI IMG/M metagenome (GOLD analysis project Ga0208300, IMG submission 184096) | Marine viral communities from Cariaco Basin, Caribbean Sea - 23_WHOI_OMZ (SPAdes) (version 2) | ecosystem: Environmental > Aquatic > Marine > Oceanic | place: Caribbean Sea: Cariaco Basin...
GCGAGAAGGTCAGCTTTTCAGGTACCATTTTGGAAGCGGCTGTTGGTGCTTGATGGATTGGTTAGGTTCTTGAAATCATAGCACTTTCAGCCGCTTTCTTTTATACCCTGTGAGAAATCCGGGCTAGTGAGCCAAGGTTTTTATGCCGATTGGTAATAGCGTATGCAGGAGAGCGGGAGTTTTGTGCAGTAAACGTTCGGAAGGAGGATTTCTTGGAGGTGTGAACCTCTAACTCTCGTTTTCCAACCTCCTATTTATAACTTGCTGTAGTAGGTAATAACTCGCTGGCGCTCCCCCATAGCTCCCCGCCGCGCTTTTGCCTACAATAGGCTTCTTTCATCACGGGCGGTGTACGCCGTGTTTCACTGATTTCAGGCCAAGGGATAACTCATGCTCGATCCGAAACTGCTGCGCGGTGATCTTGATGCGGCTGCGCAACAACTGGCCCGGCGGGGCTTCGAACTTGATAAAGCGGCACTGCAAGCGCTGGAGTCGCGCCGTCGTGAGTTGCAAACCCAGACCGAGCAGCTGCAAAACGAGCGCAACATGCGTTCAAAAGCGATTGGTAAGGCGAAGGCTAGCGGTGAAGATATTCAGCCGTTGCTGGATGAAGTGAGCGATTTAGGCGAGCGCTTGGACAAAGCCAAGAAAGAGCTGGCCGAGGTGCAGGAAGAGTGGGATGACGCTATCAGTGGTATTCCCAACCTGCCGCATGAAAGCGTGCCTGAAGGCAAAAGCGAAGACGACAATGTTGAACTTCACCGCTGGGGTACGCCGCGTGAGTTTGATTTTGAGGTGCTGGATCACGTGGATCTGGGTAAGAAATCGGGCTATCTCGACTTTGAACTGGCAGCTAAGCTGACCGGCGCTCGCTTTGCGGTAATGCGTGGGCCGATTGCGCGTCTGCATCGGGCGCTAGCGCAATTTATGTTGGATACGCAAACTCAGCAACATGGTTATGAAGAGTGCTATGTGCCATACATGGTGAATCGCGATTCGCTGATGGGCACCGGCCAACTGCCAAAATTTGGCGAAGATCTGTTTAAACTTAACGACGAACGGGAATACCATTTAATTCCGACGTCGGAAGTGCCACTAACGAACTTTGTGCGCGATGAGATTGTCGATCAGGCGGCATTGCCAATGAAATTGACGGCCCATACGCCTTGTTTCCGCAGCGAAGCAGGATCTCATGGGCGCGATACCCGCGGTATGATTCGTCAGCATCAGTTCGATAAAGTTGAAATGGTGCAGATTGTTGAGCCAGAAAAGAGTTATGAAGCACTGGAAGAGATGCGTGGCCATGCTGAAGCAATTCTGCAGGCGTTGGAGTTGCCTTACCGCGTAGTTACGTTGTGTACCGGTGATATGGGCTTTGGTGCGGCGAAGACCTATGACTTGGAAGTTTGGTTGCCTAGCCAAGAAACGTATCGGGAGATTTCTTCAGTCTCTAACTGTGAGGATTTCCAGGCGCGGCGCATGCAAGCCCGCTTCCGCCACCCGGACGCTAAAAAGCCGCAGTTGTTGCACACGCTGAATGGTTCAGGTTTGGCAGTGGGGCGTTGCCTGCTGGCGGTGCTTGAAAACCACCAGCAGGCGGATGGCTCTATTGCTATTCCTGAGCCTCTCCAGCATTACTTGGGCGGTCTTGAGCGTCTTGCCCTCTAATTGCCCACACGACGTTGACCTCGGCATCGATACGAATGGTGCCGGGGCGATAGTCGCTAGCGGAACCACTGCCCATGGAATCGCTCTCAGCGCGCATGGCCATCATGCGGGGCTGGAAGACGGGAGCTTGGGCTTCTTCAATGCGCTGTACTTGACCAAGGCTTACGCCTAGGGTACTGGCCATTAGGTCCGCTTTATGGCGGGCTTTCTCTAGTGCCTTGGTAAGCGCTTCATCGGTCGAAGCGTTGCGGTCTTGAAGATCAAACTGAACGCCGTCTAGCGTGTTCACACCAGCACTAATCATGGCGTCAAGCACCTCGCCCAACTGATCTATATCGGTAAGCTCAATACTGAAGGGGCGCTCTAAGCGGGTGCGCATTAACGTTTCACGCTCACCATCATCGTTGCGCGGGCCAGCGACGTGCTCAGGATAAACATTGAGTGACCCTGCATTGATGGCGCGCTGCTCAATGCCAATGTCTTCCATGGCCTTAATTAGCTCACTGGCACGATTTTCCAGTCGTTCGCGTGCGTCGCTCAGTTCGCCGCTGTCGGGATCTTCCAACGTGGAAACCGCGGGCGTATTTTCCCACAGCCGTGCGGACAGAGTGGCTTTATCGGGCTCTACTTCCACCCATGATTGGGCTTGGACCTGTAAGCTAGGCGGGGTAGTGGGAGCAGCATGGGCCGTAGACGTTGCCAGAAGGGCGAGTAGTGCGCTGCCAAGCACGCCGTAGCGCAAGCGTTTTAGCTGTGGTGTTATTGGATTCATAAGTCACTTCCTTACTGATCGAACCAATGTTTAATGTTAACTAACTTATACTGTGACGCTGCTTGGAAGGGCAAAGCGCAATAAAGTTCACTGGCTAAGAGTCGATGCAAAGCAATTGCTTAATGTTGTCATGGTTTGTGCAATCTTGTACGAGCGGCCATGCTATCTGGATAACACGCTAAGGAAAGGGCAATGTCGAAATTATCGGATGAGGATTATCGTAGCATCCCCTTAAATGCGACTCTGGCGCTTGCTGCACTAGTCGTTATTGTGGCGGGTATGAAGGCCGGGGCGGATCTTTTGGTTCCTCTGCTGCTGTCAGTATTTATTGCTGTTGTATGTACGTCGCCTGTGCAGTGGCTGCAACGTTGTGGCCTCAGTAGGGGAGCTTCTGCTTTTTTAACGCTGATGGTGCTACTGGGCTTTATTTCCTTAATTGGTTTGCTGGTGGTCAACAGCTTTAGCACCTTTGTTCAGGTGCTGCCAGATATCGAGTCGCGCTTGTATGAGCACTATTGGTCTTTGCTGAACGCGCTCTCCAGCCGTGGGCTAGCCATTAATCCTGATCAGCTTAGCAATATGCTTGCTATGGAGGACGATGGGTCATGGGTGGCAACGTTGCTAGGCGAGCTCGGCAATCTCTTTATGCAAGGCAGTATTATCGGGCTGTTAGTTATTTTTATGCTGTTTGAGACGCTTAATTTCCGAGATAAAGTGTCCCGCGCTCTTGAGAATCCAGCGCCAAGCCTAAAGCGGTTTAGCGAGTTTAGTTTAACGCTGAAACGCTATCTAGCAGTAAAGACCGTTATTAGCTTGGCCACCGGGGTGCTCGTATGGCTCTCTTGCTTGATCGTGGGGGTGGAGTTTCCGTTGCTGTGGGGGGTATTGGCTTTTGCCCTTAACTTTATCCCTAATATCGGCTCGGCTTTGGCGGCGATTCCTCCCGTACTGCTATTGTTAGTATCTCAAGATGGCGGGGTATTACAGGCGCTGTTACTCGCATCCGCCTATTTGGTGATTAATTTCGTATTGGGTAATTTGATTGAGCCGCGAGTGATGGGACAGGCGCTGGGGCTATCTACCTTTGTGGCGTTTCTTTCGTTGGTTGTGTGGGGGTGGATCTTTGGCGCTACGGGGATGTTGTTGTCGGTCGTATTGACGATGACATTAAAAATCGCCTTGGATAGCCATCCTCAGACTCGCTGGATTGCTCATTTGCTGGGGCCGGGAGGTCAGCGTCGAACGCGTCTTGGTGATGCACGTCGTCCGCCTTGGAAGCGTCGAGAATAAAGGGGGCGTTTAGGATGGGAAGTGCAGAGAGTTACCGCTGGCAGTGCCAGCGGTAACGTTCGCGCGCGTTAGGCGTTTTGATCGATAAATTGGGTCAGCTGGGATTTAGACTGTGCACCTACCAGCGATGCCACTTTCGTGCCCGACTTAAATAGCATCACTGTCGGAACGCCACGCACACCTTGTTCTGCAGCAATTTCAGGCGCATCGTCAACGTTCACGCTAACCACTTTCAGATTATCACCACGTTCGGCGGCAACTTCATCAACCACAGGTGCCATTACTTTACAGGGACCGCACCAGGGGGCCCAAAACTTCAGTAGGACTGGCTGTTCGGCGTTGAGGACTTCTTGCTCAAAATTGGCGTTGGTGACATCAACATTGTTAGCCATCTGTTTCTCCCGTTTGCGTTGCTCTTGCTGTTTCGTTGCCTCAAATGGAGCAACGGTCATTACGCGTTTTACTAGCGCACTTCACCGCGCCAAGTTGGCAGATGTTAGCGGGCGAAGAAGGTGCTGGCAAATTTCCTATGACGTTTAGACAACCATTATGAAAAATTTTGAGGTGTTCGTAACGGCTATTTTTTATACTATAAGTGAATTATAAGAGAATTTTTTATTCAAAATTGTATGTATGAGGCGTGTCGCCCCCGCGTATTGCACCTTTTGGTGCTTCGCGGGTGGTGCAAGTTAGCAGCGGCGCGAGGATGCGCTTCAACGTGCTTCCTGCATAGATAATAAGGTGAGGATATGAAGCTACAGCAACTTCGCTATATCTGGGAAGTCAATCGACACAACCTGAATGTGTCAGCCACTGCGCAGAGTTTGTTTACCTCGCAGCCGGGTATTTCCAAGCAAATACGCTTGCTTGAAGACGAGCTAGGTGTTGAGATTTTTGCACGCAGTGGAAAGCACCTTACCCGCGTAACGCCTGCAGGGCTGTCTATCATTGAGCTGGCAGGCCAGGTGTTGAAGCTGACCGAAAATATCAAACAAGTCGCCCAAGAGCACAGCGATGAGCGCCGGGGAAGTTTGTCGATTGCTACTACTCATACTCAGGCGCGCTATGCACTGCCTCCTATCATTAGTGAGTTTACTCTTAAGTACCCTGATGTTGCGCTACATATGCAGCAGGGTACACCGAAGCAAATTGCCCAAATGGTTAGCGAAGGCCAGGCCGATTTTGCAATTGCCACTGAATCGCTAGAACTATTCACCGACTTGGTGTTGCTACCTTGCTACCGCTGGAATCGCTGCGCTTTAGTACCTAAAGACCACCCACTGGCATCAATAGACAAGCCGTTGACGCTTCAAGCGCTGGGTGAACATCCGCTGGTGACTTATGTGTTTGGGTTTACCGGTCGTTCGCAGTTAGATGATGCGTTTAAAGCACAGGGGCTGACACCTAATGTGGTGTTAACGGCCGCTGATGCTGATGTAATTAAAACCTATGTGCGACTGGGCATGGGGGTTGGTATTGTCGCCCAAATGGCGTTTGATCCCGTATTAGATGAAGATTTGGTTGCGCTGGACGCCAGTCATCTTTTCGCGAGTTCTACGACTAAGATTGGGATTCGTCGTGGCACCTTTATGCGCGGCTATATGTACGATTTCCTAGTACGCTTTGCCCCTCATCTCACCCGGGACTTGGTAGACGAAGCCTTGTTGGCTGGCCCACGTTTTGAGCATGAGTTATTTGAGGGAGTAGAGCTTCCTGAGCATTAGCAGCGCCGGATAGTGGGTGAGATGGCGGGTGAGGTAGTGGATGAGATAGTGGGTGAGATAGTGGGTGAGATAGTGGGTGATGAATAGCGCATTAGCATAGTTGAGCTTGCGCGCTATTCACCATTTACCGCCTGCATTTCATTTTCAGTGCTGTAAATGCAGGCCGCACTCACGTTTGTCTTCTACCTTGGTGGGGTCGAAGTAGTCAAAGTTGTTGGGCAGGTCGTGTGCCTGAAGATAGTAGTACATATCTTTTGCTGTCCACTGCAGCAGCGGGGCAATTTTTAATAAGCCATCGCTGTTACGGCTGGCAGGCTGCATTTTAGCCCGCTCAGGGGTGTCCTCTGCCCGCAGGGCGGTGAACCAGACATCCGGCTGCATTTCCCGTAGGGCACGCTCAAACGGCTCAATTTTTACTTCTTGAGTGAAGGCTGCGTGACGTGGGTCATCAATGCTGGGCATTGCCCCCTCTAGCGCTTCACGATGAGCACGGGTTCGCTGCGGAATAAAGCTGACCATGTTTAGGTTTAGTCGCTGGATTAAAGCATCGGCGAATTGGTAAGTAGCCTCAGTGTTATAGCCACTATCCATCCATACGATGGGGATGTCTGGACGTTCCTGAGTGACCATATGCAGAATCACCGCCTCAAACGGCCGGAAATTGGTCGTGCAAATAGGCCGTTCGCCTTGGCTAAGCGCCCACTTGATAAGATCTTGGGGATTATTGGCAAAGTCACGATTAATGCTGTCAAGCGCTGAAGACATGCTGCCTCCTGTCATAGGGTCGAGTATGACACTAGGCTATCAAAGAGAGGGGGTGTAGCCCCAATACCGTTTGGTTTGGCTTTTATATTCCTTTTTGATTTAAAAATTTTATTATTTATTCCAAAGCGCCAATTAAGTGGCGGATTTTGTCCAGTGTTTCTGTGTACTCCTCGTCTGCTTTAGAGTCGGCGACTAATCCTCCGCCGCCCCAAACATGTAGCTTGCCTGCATCTGCCACCATGGTGCGTATCGCAATTGATGTGTCCATGCTGCCCCGTTTATCGATATACCCCAGGCTTCCGCAATAGACGCTGCGCTGGCAAGGCTCCAGTTCGTCAATAATTTGCATGGCGCGTATTTTGGGCGCGCCAGTAATAGAGCCGCCAGGAAACGCTGCAGTCAGCAAAGACAGCGGTGAGCGATGTTTGGTCAGTTGACCTTGAATCACGCTTACTAGGTGATGCACGTTGGGGTAGCTCTCTAGCTGACATAGCTGCGGTACCCGAATAGACCCCGGTGCGCATACTCGCCCCAAGTCGTTGCGCAGCAAGTCAACAATCATGACATTTTCTGCGCGGTCTTTCGTACTGCTGACTAGCTGCTTGGCTAGGGCGATATCTTCCTCGGGCGTCTTACCTCTTGCTCGCGTGCCTTTGATTGGGCGCGTTTCCACTCGCCCGTCTTTACACTGAATAAAGCGCTCTGGCGAAAGCGAAAGCACTGCTTGGTTTTGCCATGCCATGAAGCCAGAGAAGGGCGTGGGCGTTGCCTTGCGAAGGCGTAGGTAAGCCTGCCATTCATCGCCTTCATAGCTTGCTGTAAAGCGCTGAGCAAGGTTGATTTGATAGCAGTCGCCGGCGCGAATGTAGTGCTGAACAGTATTAAAACGCTCGGTGTAATCCGCTTGGCTTAGCTGGCCCTGAAAGGGGCTGATTAATTGGAAGTCTTTAGTAACACTGACCGGTGGCTGAGCTAGCCATTGCATGACTTGCTGTTGACGAGTTGCTGTTGCAATGAGCCACGCTGCTTGCTGTTCGTGATCAAAGGTAATGCACCAATCATAAAGCCCCAAACGTGCCAATGGCAGATTAGTAACACTGGGGTGGCGACTGGGAATCGCAAGGTTATTACGTCCTAGATCATAACTCCAATAACCGATCAGGCCGCCTAAAAAAGGTAGCTCGCTAGGCAGGTCTTTATTGGGCAACTGATCAAGCATCCATTGCTGCTGGGCGTGCATATCTCCAGCCAGTGCTGAAGGAAGCTCAAGCTGACTTGAAGTGAAGTTAGTTTGTCCATCAGGCATGACTTCTAGCGTGGCTAACGGATCACTGCTGATAATGTCGTAGCGCCCGTTTGCTGATGGGCGGCCGCTATCAAGTAATACCGCACCATGGCGCTTTCGCAGGTGAGCAAAGATCTCCAGTGGAGTAGGAGAGTAGGGCAGGGCTTTAATGGTCAACGCCGATGTCATGGAGCAAACGCCAGGCCAATGGAAGGCAACGCATTCTAGAGGTCGTTAGTTGATGACACCAGTGTTAACCACTGACGCCTTTCTCACGATAGGTTAAACACGGTTAACGGAGAGGGGGTGATTGTTGACATTAACCCAAGAATAAATAGCTGGATTACACGAAAGGTGAATAAAATCGACCATTTTGACTAGTTGACGGCGCAAATATGGCGGGCTAAAGTTCTCTTACTCCATAATTGTCGACAATTAGCCATGACCTCACTTGCTACTCTTTCTCGTTCTAAAGCTGATTCGCCCAGTGATCAGACTTCGCCAGAAGTCCGAACGCTGGCTGAGCGGGTCTTTCATCAGCTTCAAGACGCTATTGTACGTGGAGAGCTGGCGCCGGGCAGCAAAATTACCGAGCCGGGGCTTTCTAAAACGTACGGCATCTCTCGCGGGCCGTTGCGTGAAGCCATGCGGCGTTTAGAAGCGCATCGTTTAATTGAGCGTGTTCCTCACGTTGGTGCTCGCGTTGTCAAGCTTTCTATGAAAGAGCTGCTTGAGTTGTTTGATGTGCGCGAAGCGCTTGAGAGCATGGCAGCACGCTTGGCCGCTGAGCATATGTCTGCCGAGGAGATTAAAGGGCTGCGCGAGGTGTTGGCACTTCACGAAGGCCAGGCAGATCTCAAGCGGGGCGAAGCTTACTATCAGCGCGAAGGCGATCTCGACTTCCACTATCGCATTGTTCAAGGCAGCCATAACAAAATGCTGATGAACCTGCTTTGCGATGATCTCTACTACTTAGTGCGTCTTTACCGTACCCAGTTCAGCGCCAGCGGTAAGCGGCCCCAGCTCGCCTTTGTCGAGCACCATCGTATTGTAGATGCCATTGAAGCCGGAGATGCCGAGCTAGCGGAGCTGCTGATGCGTCGCCACGTTAGCGCTTCCCGAGCCAACGTCGCCGACCGTTACGCTGCTGTTCTTGAACAACAATCAACGTCATCAGCGGATTAGCTCGTTACGCCTATCCGCCAAGCCTTTTAAAGGAGCAATGCCAATGTCCAGTTCATCTTCTCTCACGCCAGGTGCTCGCTTTCGTGCTGCGCTAGACGCGAACCGCCCTCTACCAATTCTAGGCACGATTAACGCGTATACCGCGATGATGGCCGAGCGAGTAGGCCACCAAGCGATTTATCTATCGGGCGGCGGCGTGGCTAACGCGTCTTTTGGCTTGCCGGACTTGGGTATGACCAGCATGAACGACGTGGTGGAGGATGCACATCGTATCTGCGGCGCTACCGACCTTCCGCTACTGGTAGATATCGATACGGGCTGGGGCGGTGCTTTTAATATTTCGCGTACCGTTAAAGAGATGCAGCGCGCAGGCGTTGCTGCCGTTCACCTGGAAGACCAAGTGGCTCAAAAGCGCTGCGGCCACCGCCCGAATAAAGCCATTGTGTCCCAGCAGGAAATGGTTGACCGCATCAAGGCCGCGGCAGATGCCAAGCTTGATCCCGATTTTTATCTGATTGCGCGTACCGATGCGTTCCAGAAAGAGGGTTTAGACGCCGCCATCGAACGTGCTAATGCCTGCGTGGAAGCCGGTGCGGATGCAATTTTCGCCGAAGCCGTGCACACCCTGGATGATTATCGTGCGTTCTGTTCGCGCGTGAATGCGCCAATACTGGCCAACATCACTGAGTTTGGCGCAACGCCGCTGTTCTCTCAGCAGGAGTTAGGCGAGGTGGGCTGTCGCATGGTGCTCTATCCGCTATCGGCCTTCCGCGCTATGAATGCTGCCGCATTGAAGGTGTATCAGAGCATTTTAGATAACGGTCATCAAAAAGAGGTGGTCGATACCATGCAGACTCGCGATGAGCTGTACGACTTTTTGAATTATCACGATTTCGAGCAAAAGCTCGACGCGCTATTTGCTGAGCAGAAAGACGCTTAATAGCCGTTAACATTATCAATACTAAAACATATAAAAAGAGCTAACAGGAGACACGACATGGCTGATAAACCGCAAAACAGCGCAGGACTCCGTGGTCAAAGCGCCGGTGCTACAGCGCTGTGTACGGTGGGTAAAACGGGTTCCGGATTAACCTACCGTGGTTTTGATATCAAAGAACTGGCTGAGAAGGCGAAGTTTGAAGAAGTCGCGTATTTATTGCTGAAAGGCAAGCTGCCCAATCAAGCCGAGCTTGATAGCTATATTACCAAGCTGAAGGGGCTGCGTGGTTTACCTGATGCTTTGAAAACCGTGCTGGAGCAAATTCCCAAAGATGCGCACCCGATGGATGTTATGCGCACCGGTACCTCCATGCTGGGTAACCTGGAGACAGAAGAGAGCTTTGACCAGCAGCAGGATGTCTCTGATCGACTGCTAGCAGTACTGCCCTCAATTATTTGCTACTGGTACCGCTTTAGCCATGACGGTGTCCGTATTGATACTGAAACTGACGATGCTTCGGTAGGCGGTCACTTCTTGCACCTGCTGCGCGGCGAGCCTGCTTCTGAGCTGCATGCGCGGGTTATGAACGTATCGCTGATTCTATACGCCGAGCATGAGTTCAATGCGTCAACGTTCACGGCGCGGGTTTGTGCTTCGACGCTTTCCGATATGCACTCCTGTGTTACCGGTGCGATCGGTTCGTTGCGTGGCCCGCTGCATGGCGGTGCTAACGAAGCGGCCATGGCGATGATCGAGAACTGGGCGTCGCCGGAAGAAGCTGAGCGTGAAATGCTCGGTATGCTGGAGCGTAAAGAGAAAATCATGGGCTTTGGCCATGCCATTTATCGCGAGTCTGACCCGCGTAATGAGATTATCAAAGAGTGGTCGAAGAAGCTTTCTGAAGACGTTGGCGATAGTGTGCTTTACCCCGTTTCTGTGCGCTGTGAAGAAGTCATGTGGCGCGAGAAAAAGCTTTTCTGCAACGCGGACTTCTTCCATGCCAGTGCTTACCACTTCATGGATATTCCTACCAAACTGTTCACGCCAATCTTCGTCATGTCCCGTTTAACGGGGTGGGCAGCGCATGTGTTTGAACAGCGCGCCAATAACCGCATTATTCGCCCCAGCGCCGACTACACTGGTCCTGAGAAGAGCGAGTGGGTGCCCATCGAAGCGCGTGACTAACCCTTAACGGGCCGTGATTAAGTGAGAGGCATTATGAATACGAATTATCGTAAGCCACTGCCTGGCGTGACGGCAGAGGGGGAGCCGGTAGATTACTTCGACGCGCATCAAGCTGTTGAGGATATCAAGCCCGGCGCCTATGCGACGCTGCCCTACACTTCCAGGGTGTTGGCTGAGCAGTTGGTGCGCCGCTGCGACCCAGCGCTGTTAACCGACGCATTGAAGCAGCTCATCGAGCGCAAGCAAGATTTGGATTTTCCTTGGTACCCAGCACGCGTTGTGTGTCATGACATCCTGGGGCAGACCGCGTTAGTCGACCTTGCTGGTCTAAGGGATGCCATCGCTGAGAAGGGCGGTGACCCGGCTAAAGTGAATCCTGTGGTACCTACGCAGCTGATTGTTGACCACTCCTTGGCCGTTGAGCACGCAGGGTTTGAGAAAGACGCGTTCGAAAAAAATCGCCAGGTGGAAGATCGCCGTAACGATGACCGCTTCCATTTCATTAACTGGACCAAAGGGGCTTTTGAGAACGTCGATGTGATTCCTCCGGGCAACGGCATTATGCACCAGATCAATCTGGAAAAAATGTCGCCGGTGGTGCAGTGCCGTCCTGATGAGCAAGGCGTGCGTGTTGCATACCCAGACACCTGTGTGGGTACCGATAGCCACACGCCGATGGTCGATGCGCTGGGGGTTATTTCCGTTGGTGTGGGTGGTCTTGAAGCCGAAAGCGTGATGCTGGGCCGTGCCTCGATGATGCGCCTGCCGGATATCGTTGGTGTAGAGCTCTCCGGCAAACTGCAGCCAGGCATTACCAGCACCGATATGGTGTTGGCGATTACCGAGTTTCTGCGTAAAGAGCGCGTCGTCGGTGCCTACCTGGAGTTTTACGGAGAAGGTGCCGACGCGTTAACCGTAGGCGACCGGGCGACCATTTCCAACATGACGCCAGAGTACGGCGCCACGGCGGCGATGTTCTACATCGACAACCAAACCATTGATTACCTCAAGCTCACGGGTCGTGAGGATGAGCAGGTCGCTCTGGTTGAAGCCTATGCCAAGCACACAGGGCTATGGGCCGATAGCCTAAAAACTGCTGAGTATGAGCGGGTACTGCGCTTTGATCTTTCAAGCGTTAATCGCACCTTGGCAGGGCCTTCCAACCCTCATGCTCATTTGCCCACTTCTGAGCTGGCCCAACGTGGGATCGCGATCGACCTGGATAAAGCAAGAGCCGATGAGCAAGCTGGCAGAATGCCGGATGGTGCGGTAATTATCGCCGCGATTACCAGTTGCACGAATACTTCCAACCCGCGCAATATGGTGGCGGCAGGCTTAATTGCTCGCAATGCCAACCGCTTAGGGTTAACCCGTAAGCCGTGGGTTAAGTCGTCGCTGGCACCCGGGTCGAAAACCGTCAAGATGTACCTGGAAGAAGCCAAGTTGATGGATGAGCTGGAAACCCTCGGCTTTGGTGTTGTGGCATACGCTTGTACGACCTGTAACGGCATGTCCGGGGCGTTAGATCCAGTCATCCAGAAAGAAATTATAGACCGTGATCTATACGCCACAGCGGTACTTTCCGGTAACCGTAACTTTGACGGGCGCATTCATCCCTATGCGAAGCAGGCATTTTTGGCGTCGCCACCCTTAGTAGTTGCCTACGCCATTGCCGGCACGATTCGCTTTGATATTGAGAAAGACGTGCTGGGCACCGACCATGACGGAAATCCAGTCACGCTAAAAGATATCTGGCCCGACGATAGCGAGATAGATGCGATCGTGCAGGCTGCTGTGAAGCCAGAGCAGTTCCGTCAAACCTATATCCCGATGTTTGACCTCGACAAGAGCGCGCGCGTTCAGGTCAGCCCACTTTATGAGTGGCGACCTCAGAGCACCTATATTCGCCGGCCTCCCTACTGGGAAGGCAATATGGCGGCTGAGCGTGGTTTGAAAGGTATGCGTCCGCTGGCGATTTTGCCGGACAATATCACCACCGACCATTTGTCGCCTTCTAATGCGATTATGCTAGACAGCGCAGCAGGTGAGTATCTACACAAGATGGGCCTGCCTGAGGAAGACTTTAACTCCTACGCGACCCACCGTGGCGATCATTTAACTGCCCAGCGGGCGACGTTGGCGAACCCCAAGCTGTTCAATGAAATGGTCCACGACGAGCAGGGCAATGTGCTGCAGGGGTCGTTGGCACGGGTTGAGCCAGAGGGCACCGTGACGCGGATGTGGGAAGCCATTGAGACGTATATGGCGCGTAAACAGCCGCTGATTATTATTGCCGGTGCGGATTATGGTCAGGGCTCCTCGCGTGACTGGGCGGCGAAAGGTGTTGCGCTAGCGGGTGTTGAAGCCATTGTAGCCGAGGGCTTTGAGCGTATTCACCGTACCAATTTAATTGGTATGGGCGTGATGCCGCTGCAGTTTGAAGAGGGCACCACACGTAAAACCTTGGCGCTGGACGGTACGGAAGTCTTCGACGTAGAGGGCACTCCCCAGCCGCGCACCAAGCTAACGCTGGTTATTCATCGTCAAAATGGTACCACTGAACGTGTGCCGGTGATCTGCCGTATTGATACCGCCGAAGAGGTCACGATTTACTCTGCCGGTGGGGTCTTGCAGCGTTTTGCCCAAGACTTTCTTGAGTCCACCACGGCTTAGCCAAATTGGCGTGTAACACAGCGCCAAGGCGATTAATGACAGAGCCCGCCGCTAAGCGTCGGGCTCTTTTTTCGGCATGCGATTAGTGAACATAACCAATGATAGTTGTCATTGAGCATGTTCAGGCATCGTCATTGAAAATGGTTAGGGAGCGTTATTTATGTCTCATGTTGGACAAATTAGTATTCCTGCGACGTATATGCGCGGTGGCACCAGCAAAGGGGTGTTTTTCACCTTGAGCAACTTGCCCGAGGCGGCGAGAGTGCCAGGCGAGGTGCGAGATAAGCTGCTGATGAGGGTGATTGGTAGCCCAGACCCCTATGAAAAGCAAATCGATGGGATGGGAGGGGCAACCTCAAGTACCAGTAAAGCGGTGATTCTTTCCAAGAGTGAGTCGCCAGATCACGACGTGGACTACCTGTTTGGCCAAGTTTCAATTGATAAGCCGTTTGTGGATTGGAGCGGCAACTGTGGCAACTTATCGGCAGCCGTAGGTCCTTATGCGATTGCTAATGGGTTAGTTGATCCCACAAAAATACCGCAAAACGGTGTCGCTGAAGTACGTATTTGGCAGGTCAATATCGGTAAAACCATCGTCTCTCAAGTGCCTATTGTTGATGGACAGGTGCAGGAGACGGGCGATTTTGAGCTAGATGGTGTGACCTTTCCTGCTGCAGAGATCCCTGTGGCCTTTATGGATCCTGCGGATGGTGAGGGAGCAATTTTCCCAACCGGGAACTTGGTCGATGACTTGGACGTGCCTGGGGTTGGCGTTTTAAAAGCGACGTTGATAAATGCGGGTATTCCCACCGTGTTTGTGAATGCTCAGGACATTGGGTATACCGGCTGTGAACTGCAGGAAGCGATTAACAGCGATGCCAATGCACTCGCCATGTTTGAGACCATTCGTGCCCATGCTGCGGTACGTATGGGATTGATTAAGCATGTTGATGAAGCGGCCAGCCGACAGCACACGCCGAAGGTGGCTTTTGTTGCCCCGCCTGCCAGCTACACGGCATCCAGTGGCAAAGCGGTGAGCGCGGAAAACATCGATCTTGTGGTAAGGGCGCTGTCCATGGGTAAGCTGCACCACGCAATGATGGGTACCGCAGCGGTTGCCATCGGCGCGGCAGCAGCGATTCAAGGCACGTTAGTGAATTTAGCCGCAGGTGGTGAGGAGCGTGAAGCAGTGACCTTTGGACATCCTTCTGGCTCGTTGCGGGTAGGTGCAAAAGCAAGCCTGATTGATGGGCGCTGGCAGATTGATCAAGCTGTCATGAGCCGTAGCGCGCGGGTGTTAATGGAAGGTTGTGTACGCATACCCGCTGATAGCTTTTAATAGTCTTCGCGGGTGAATACTAGATGACGCCTTGCCGCCGTTTTGGGAATGCCCCAAACGGCGGCTTCAGCCTAGAGTGGTGTAAGTTTTATACTTATCTTTGCTTTAGCGATTTACTCTTCAATCGCTACTTGATCGCGCATACGATCAACAGTGGCGGGGCCAATGCCGCTAACGCGGGTGAGATCATCTACATTAGCAAATGCGCCATTATTTTCGCGCTCTTCTATAATCGCGGCCGCACGGCTGGGGCCGATGCCAGGTAGTTCAGCAAGCAGCTCAGCATCTGCTGTATTCACATTAATAGGCGCGATGTCTTGTGCCAATGTAAGGCCCGAAACCCCTAAGCTTAGGCTCAATAGCAGTGCAGCCAATAGTCCTTTTAGCGTTATTTTCATTGTTAATATCCTCATAGATTTCCCTAAAGCCGCCTTTCCCATCGGTTGTTGTACTTGGAGTGATAGGCTGTGGCGGTTTGCGTATGCAATAAGGTTGACTGTTCCTTCAATACCTTTTGCCTTAATTAAACTAATACGTTTATAGGAGGTAGGCTGTAAGACATTAACGATGGTATTTGTAAGATTTTTGCTCTCTGATAATGGTTAATCACTTACACAGTAGGGCCGGGATGGCTGTTATAATGCTGTCAAATGAAAAATGGAGTTAAGCGCAGTGTCTACTGATACCCCGTTGATTATCGCGTTGGATTATTCCTCTCTGGATGCAGCTTTATGCATGGCAGATCAGCTTGACCCTAAGCGCTGTCGGGTAAAGGTGGGTAAAGAGCTGTTTACGCGCAGTGGCCCTGCGGTACTGGAAGCTTTGCACGGCCGTGGTTTTGAAATTTTTTTAGATTTAAAATTTCATGATATTCCCAACACGGTGGCAGGTGCGGTGCAAGCGGCAGCTGAGCAAGGTGTGTGGATGGTTAATGTGCATGCTTCCGGCGGGCGCAAGATGATGGAGGCGGCCGCTAAGCGTTTAGATGATCATGGGCTGAATACGCATCTTATTGCCGTCACAGTGCTAACCAGCATGCAAGCTGAAGATCTGCATGAGGTAGGTATAGCTGTAACGCCGGAAGAGCATGTATTGCGTTTAGCCGCATTAACTCAGCAGAGCGGGTTGGGTGGTGTTGTCTGTTCAGCCCAAGAGGCAGCGCAAATCAAGGCGCTCTGTGGCGACGACTTTTTGAAGGTAACTCCTGGAATACGCCCAAGCTTTGCAGCGGCTAATGACCAACAGCGCATTATGACACCCAGTGATGCGCTGAATGCTGGTAGTACGCACTTAGTGATTGGGCGACCGGTAACACAGGCGGAAGAGCCAATGATGGCGCTAGCAGCCATAGAAACTGAGCTGGCTGACTGACGGTAATCATCGCTTACTCGCCATCAACCCCGGTAATAGGCTTAATGGTACCCCAGCGGCGGCAGCTAGGGCACTGCCACGCCAAGCTGTCGCTGGCAAAGCCGCAGCGGCGGCAGCGATGGCGGGCTTTGCCCTCTAAAAGGGCATTGGTATGGTGCTTAAGTAACAGCAAGCGCGTGTCAGGCGGGGTTTTACCGCTTAAGCGTTGGCTTTCATGATAAAGATCGATTAAGTAATCGAGCCCCCCCAGGCTGGGTGCCTCCCTTAGCCACTCGCCCGTTTGCTCAATAGCACTATCGACACCATCTCTTTGATGAACGAGCTCTCCGAGGGCGATAATAATGCTGGTGTACGGTGCTTGACCCAGTAGCCGATAAAGATGCGTTTCAAATCCTTGAATATCGTTATTGCGTTCATAGGCATGCTGAAGGGTGGGCAGCATAGTGGGGATATGGGCAATATCCTGCTGGGGAATGTGGTTTAGGTACTCAATGGCACGTGTGTAATGCCCATTATCCATCTCCAGCTCGGCCAGCATTAGCGTCGCACGGATGCATCGCTCATCCAACTGAAGCGCTTTTTTTAAGTGCTTGCGGGCGATCGCGCGACTTGCTTGATGTATCTCTTCCTGGGCAAGTTCGCATAGCCAGTGAGCAGCAGGTCGCTGCATGCCGGGCTGTTGCTTAAACAGTGATTGGGCCACGTCAAGCGCTTCCTGCCAGTCTTTTTCGCGCTCGAGTAGATCAATCAGTAACCGCTTGGCTTCCTGGCGGTAGAGATCATTGGCTGATTTATCCAGCAGTGCTCTCAGCATTCGCTGGGCGCGGTCGTGCACGCCTAGCGCCATAAAGTCACGTGCTAGCTCAAGCTGTACATGTTCGTTAGTACTGGTGGAAAGGGCGGGGCGAGCAAGTAGATTTTGATGAATGCTAACGGCTTTGTCTGCTTCACCGCGTGCGCGAAACAGCTTGCCTAGCGCTATGTGGGTTTCCACAGTATCGCTATTGACATCCAATGCGTTGACAAACGTATTGATAGCTTCGTCGGGCTGCTCATTGAGCAGGTAATTCAGCCCGACAAAGTACTCTCTCGATAAGCCTGATGGGCGAGAGTCGTGAGTGCGCTGGCGGCGGCGGGAGGCGTGACGAACACCCAGGCCAAAGCCGATGGCAATGGCTGCCAGTAGAACGCCTAGCAGCACGACATCATACATTTAAGCCAGTTCCTTAAGCTCCTGAGTGCGTAGGCGGTCTAGCTCTTTGCGCTGTTGCTTATTGTGTCGTTCACTTCGTGCTAGCTGCGCTTTAAGGCGTACGTAAACACCTAGCATGGCAAGCATGCCTAAAATAACGCCGCAAGTTAACGTGGCAAGCAGCCAAACAGAGAGTGACACAGGCGGCAGTTCTGCCCAAATCAGGTTTAAGGCAATGGTTTGTTGGTTGTTGACGGCAAATAAAATGCCCACCAGTAAAACAACCAGCAATATGACGGCCAGAATCAGCCCTTTGATCCAACGCATGAGAGTTTCCTAGTCAGTGACGTTCATAATGGCTCTATTGTGTATGAGTCGTGGCGCTGCGTCATCCCACATTAAGTCGGATAACAAGATCAAAAGAGCCTTGCTATTGGCAACGCCGGGCTTGTGTAGCCTCGGTTAGCGCATTAATAACCAAGTGCGCGGCTGGCATCTACCTGTTCGCGCAACTCTTTGCCCGGTTTGAAGTGCGGCACATACTTGCCGTCTAAGTCGACCGGGTCTCCTGTTTTAGGGTTGCGCCCAACACGAGGCTCTCGGTAGTGTAGCGAAAAACTGCCGAAACCCCGGATTTCAACCCGCCCCCCGCTAGCAAGAGCATCGGTCATATCGTCTAAAATAATACGCACCGCCGTTTCTACTTCTTTGGCGGATAGCTCCGGTTGACGCATCGCAATTTGTTCGATTAGTTCAGATTTGGTCATCGGTTGGCTCCCTGCGAACTTTAATGGCCGTGACGCGCTTGCGACCTCGATAACAACAGAGTCAGCATACTGCGCATAACAGGATAAAACAATTCAGATAAAACAAGGTACTAGAATGAATATCAGCATAGGCGAAGTGAGGCGCTGGCGCGACCCTGTGGCTTAGGTATACTGGCGACTCATTTTGTAACTGGAGAGGCTGACGTTGAACGACGATACTTCCCCTGCAGCCATATTGCGTAAACGGCTTTATTGGCACTCTCGCCGTGGCATGTGGGAGCTTGACCTGCTGCTGATACCGTTTCTTGAGCACCGCTTTGATGAGCTGAGTGAAGATGAGCAGTTAGCCTATCAGCGCTTAATTGAGGAAGAGGATCAAGATCTCTTTGGGTGGTTAATGCGTCGTGAATGGCCTGAGGAGCCAGCATTAAGGCACATCGTACAGATGATCGTAGCGCATGCAGAAAATACCGATAACTCTGCTTATCGCACGCTCTAAAATTCAGTGCGCTTTCCACGCATCTTTGGCATTTGGGCTGTGTGCGGTGACAGCGTGGCTTATTAGCCCATGGATAGCGATGCTTGCGGCTGTGGTTGCGATACTGATGCTGGGTCGTGAGTATCGCTATCAACCCATGGGCGAGTTAAGAGTTTCGAAAAGCGGCCATCAGTTAAGTGCGCAATGGCTATCGGCACAGGGTGAGCTTGAAAACGAACAGCCTGTTAACGCTGATTACGTGGGGCCCTGGTTAATTGGGCTCCATATCGGGCCGCAACGTCTTTGGTTGTGGCCCGATAGCTTACCAGCACACAGTCAGCGTGCTCTGCGGCGTTTATGCCATCGTCCTGGGCGATAGCTGGTCAAGTGACATTTCGGAAGCTGCTGTGTTTTCCTGGTGCTTAGGCCAGTCCAGAGAGTAGTGCAGCCCGCGTGATTCATGCCGCTGAAGCGCTGCCAATACGGTCAGCTTTGCAAGCCACAGTGCTTGCTGTAAGCGTACGCTCTCTGGGTGGCTGCGCTTGCCAGCGATGCGTTCAAAAGCGTTGTTAGAGCCTTTCTTAGCGCTGTCAGTAACACCGTCAAGACTGTTGTTTAGAATGTCGTTAAGCTGCGTCTCAAGTACGTTCAGCTTGTGCTGAGCGGCCTTTAGCCCCTGATTGCTGCGAACAATCGAAACATGCTGGCTCATTGTTGCCCGTAGTTCGCTACGAATAGTCGCCAAGGCTTCCAAAGTGGAGGGTGACCACTGCTGGTCCGGTAGCGGTATTGCACTTTGAGTATCGCTAGGCGTTTCTTTGGGGACAGTTGGGTGTGTCTGCGCACGTTTTTCCTGCGTGAGTAAGTGCTTTGCGCAGCTTCTGGCGTATACCAGGCACTCCAATAGTGAGTTGCTAGCCATGCGATTTGCGCCATGTAAACCTGTGTAAGCAATCTCGCCGACCGCATAGAGGTTGGTGACGTGAGTGGCGCCGCGCTGGTCTGTAGCCACACCGCCACAGCTGTAGTGAGCCGCAGGCACTACTGGAATGGGTTGGCGGGTTATATCAATTCCTCGAGAGGCGCAGTGTGCCAAAATAGTGGGGAAGTGGTGGCGAATAGCGCTTGCTCCAAGATGGCTGATATCTAGCCACACATGCCCTTGGCTGCTTTGTTGAATTTGTGAATCGATAGCTCGAGCAACGACGTCCCTGGGAGCCAGCTCGGCGCGAGAATCGATATCGGGCATAAACCGATGACCGGCCTCATTTAGCAGGTGCCCGCCTTCTCCTCGTACGGCTTCGCTAATTAAAAAAGCAGGTCCTTCTGGGTCAAACAGGCAGGTCGGGTGAAACTGCTGAAACTCAAGATTCATCAGTTTTGCGCCCAGCTCAGCAGCCATCACCATGCCTTCTCCACTGCTTGGCGATGGAGTGGTGGTGTGTCGATAAAGGCCGCTTGCGCCACCTGTTGCCAGAACGACGTGCTTGGCAAGAAGTATTTGTTGATGCTGCTGTTGATCTACCCCTTCTGCGCCAATGCAGCGGCCCGTGGTGTCGCTGATTAAGTGTAGAATGGTTAAGTCACTGCGCTGAGTAATATTGGGGTGAGAGGTGACTTTTTCGTACAGCGTGTCGACTACCGCGCGTCCCGTTGCATCGTCAGCATGGATAATGCGGCGCGCGTTGTGGCCGCCTTCCCGTGTTAAATGATAAGGGTAGCGGGCGCTTGGGTCTGGATCCGGCGTAAAAGGGACGCCGTTGTCGATTAGCCACTGAATAGCGTCTGGGCCGTTTGTTACGGTAAATCGAACAGCCTGTTCATCACATAGACCATCGCCAGCAATGAGCGTATCGCGCACATGGGCGTCCAGATCGTCGTCTGGCGAGAGTACGGCAGCTATTCCGCCTTGCGCCCAGCGGCTGGCTCCCTGGTCATCCAGTGCGGGCCTAACCAGGGTTACCGAAAGATGGTCAGCAACTTCAAGGGCTAAGGTTAGGCCGGCGACGCCGCCGCCGATGACAAGTACGTCGGATGTTGGCGAGCTCATGGGGCCGGATCCTCTTTTACATTCAAACGCGGTAGGTGCTTTTTCGCACGCTGTAGGCAGCAGGGGAAGGCATCATAGCGTGACTGTTGCCACTTGGCGATGAGGGGCTGTGAAAAATTGCTTTCAGCGCATAGCGATAGCGGCTAAGCGCTCTAATGCGATAGTCAGGAGGGGGCGAGCTATTTGAAACCGGATAAAATAGAAGGGAAAAAAGAAAAGGGTGGTCAAAGAAATTGAAGAGCCTTGTAAGAAGCACAAAAAACGCTTCTCTAGCGCTCTTAAAAAAGTATGGGAAACATTTACTGCTGAAGGAAGGGGAGATGCTAATTAGATATGGTGCCCGGAGCCGGACTTGAACCGGCACGGAGTTGCCTCCGAGAGATTTTAAGTCTCTTGCGTCTACCAATTTCGCCATCCGGGCAGTGCATCGCAGGAATATTGCTATTCATCGCCACACTTAAATGGAGGCTGGAGTCGGAATCGAACCGGCGTACACGGAGTTGCAGTCCGCTGCATAACCACTCTGCCATCCAGCCTAACAAGTCATTGGAGCGAGAAAGTAGATTCGATCGGACTGACGTTCCAGCTCACGACCCTCTCTTACTTTGCTGTGCTATCCAAGTTGGAGCGGGAAAGGAGATTCGAACTCCCGACCCTCGCCTTGGCAAGGCGATGCTCTACCACTGAGCTATTCCCGCTTGACTCGAGGGCGAATTATACGCATCGCTACGCGCTTGTCAATTAATGAATTTGTCAGAAGGTTCAATCGCCTAGAGAGTCGTTCACATGGAACGACTTAAGTGAGGCCAAGCGGCTTTAAGGTATTGTGCCATTGACCACAGCGTCAGAATGGCTGCTGCGTAAAGAACAACCACACCTAATAGCGCAAACTCGTGTCCGGGAGGGAAGGCCAGGAGTATGAGCAAGGCAACCATCTGCAGTGTTGTTTTAAGCTTACCAATCCAAGAAACCGCAACCATGCCTCGCTTGCCCATTTCGGCCATCCACTCACGCAGTGCCGAAATGACGATTTCGCGGCCGATAATGACCAGCGCGGGCAGTGTTAATATCAGGGTGTCAAAGCGCTCAATAAGTAACGCCAGTGCAACCGCAACCATCAATTTGTCAGCCACAGGATCAAGAAACGCGCCAAACGGCGTTGATTGATTCCAGCGGCGGGCTAAGTAGCCATCTAGCCAGTCGGTGATGGATGCTAGTGCAAATAAGCCTGCAGCGACTGGCATACTCCAACTGAAAGGTAGGTAAAAAAGCACTACTAACAGTGGAATAAAAACGATTCTTGCCAGAGTAAGTATGTTGGGTATATTCATCGCGGGGCGCGATCCTTGCCGGAGAGTCATGGAAGACGGAGTGTAGTGGGGGATATTCTATCCCCCTTGGTGCTTAGCATCCATGCTAACAGTAGGTTTATCCATTTAGAGCTTGGTAAATTGTCTCAGCGAGCGATGCATTAATGCCAGGTACGCGCGCCAACTCATCGCGGCTAGCCTTTTGAACGCCCTGCAAACCACCGAAGAAGCGTAATAGCTCGCGGCGTCTTTTGGGGCCGATGCCGGGAATGTCTTGAAGTGTAGAGGTGCGGCGTGCTTTGTCGCGTTGGGCGCGGTGGCCGGCGATAGCAAAACGGTGAGATTCATCGCGTATATGCTGAATTAAATGTAATGCTGGCGAAGCAGGGTCAAGGGGTAATGGGTTATCAGTGGTTTCTAAAAAGAGCGTTTCCAGGCCGGCTTTGCGGGTGGTGCCTTTAGCAACACCGAGTAAAATGATATCGGTAACCGCTAGCTCGTTTAACACACCGCGAGCCATGTTTAGCTGACCTTTGCCGCCATCGACGATCAAAATATCAGGTGCCACTGCCTCGCCACTTTTCACTCGTTTAAGGCGGCGTGTTAGTGCTTGTTGCATGGCCGCATAATCATCGCCTGTAGCGACGCCTTCAATGCGGAAGTGGCGGTAATCGCTCTTGCGTGGGCCCTGATGGTCAAATACGACACAGGAAGCAACGGTTGCTTCTCCGTGGCTGTGGCTGATGTCAAAACACTCAAGGCGCTGGGGTGTTTTGTCCAATGCGAGTGCTTTCTGAAGAGCTTCAAATCGCTGAGTAAGCTGGGTTTTGTTAGCCAACTGCGCAGCAAGCTGTTGCTCTGCGTTGGTCATAGCCAGATGCTGCCACTGGGCGCGATGCCCTCGAACTTGGCTGGTGACGCGAACGCGTTTACCTGCTTGCTGTGAGAGTGCGTCGGCAATCAGTGGGCTATCTTCAAGTGGGTGGCTGGTAATGACTTCACTGGGCACGTTGTGGGGCTGGCCAAAGTAGTACTGACTAACGACTTCCGTCAACAGCATCTCCGGTAATAGGTCGAGATCGTTTTTAGGTGTGTGATGACGGGCGCCCAGCAAGCGCCCATCACGAACGCTAAGTATTGATATGCCTAATGCCCCGGGGCGTTGTGCCAGCGCAAAGACGTCGGCATCACCGCTTTCGTTATCGACAAACTGGCGTTGCTGTAACTGGCGCAGCTGCTGTATCTGGTCGCGTAACCTGGCTGCTTCTTCAAAATTTAAGGCGCGGCTGGCCGTTTCCATCTCCTCGCTAAGAAGCTGAGTAACGTGCTCGCTTTTACCTTCAAGGCACATCACTGCATGCTCAACATCGCGTCGGTAATCTGCTTCCGAAATGAAGTCAACGCAAGGTGCGCTACAACGCTGAATTTGGTATTGCAGACACGGCCGAGAGCGGTGGGCAAACACGCTATCTTCACAGTTGCGTATGCGAAAAATCTTTTGCATCAGCGCTAGGCTTTCTTTCACCGCTCCGCTACTTGGATAAGGGCCTAAATAGCGCCCATCTCCTCTACGCTGTCGCGCACGTTTATACTCAAGCGCAGGGTAAGCGTGCTGGTCGGTGACAAATACGAAGGGGTAAGACTTATCGTCTCTTAGCAAAATGTTATAGGGCGGGCGCAGTTCTTTTATGAGTGTTTGCTCTAGTAGCAAGGCCTCTGTTTCGCTACGGGTGACGGTGATTTGGATATCTGCAATTCGTGCCACCATTGCCTGGGTTTTGGTATTAAGCTGGCCGCGGAAATAACTAGCAAGCCGAGCTTTTAGTCGCTTGGCTTTGCCGACATAGAGTGTGTTGCTGTGTTCGTCCAGCATCCTATAAACACCGGGCGAGGCACTGACAGAGCTTAAAAATTGCTTGGCATCAAAAGTCATGGCTGGATATCGGCGCTTCTGGGCAACGGGAGCTGCGATGGTAGGTCTATCCCAGCATGGCGTCAAAGCCCTCAACCAAACCATGACGTAGTGCCAAGTGGGTAAGCTCTACATCGGTGGCGACCTCTAGTTTGTCAAATAGCCGATAGCGATAGGTGTTCACTGTTTTGGGACTAAGGTGCAAGCGGTCTGAAATATCCTGGACACGCTGACAGTTGACAATCATAAGGGCGATTTGTAGCTCACGGTGCGACAGATGTCTAAACGGATTGTCTTCGTCAGTAAAGTGGGAAAGCGCTAACCGTTGGGCGATTTCTTGGCTGACGTAGCGCTTTCCGTGAAAGACTTGGCGGATCGCATCGGTCATTTCTGACGTGTCAGCGCCTTTGCTAAGAAAGCCAATTGCGCCTGCTTCCAGCATGAGCCGCAACGCACTGTCTTCAATATGAGCGGTTAATATGAGTACTTTAACGTCTTCCATTGTTCTATGGATGCGGCGAGTAGCTTCGAGCCCGCCGATGCCTGGCATGCGGATATCCATCACGACAATGTCAGGTTTTAAGCGACGGCATTGAGCCACTGCGCTTTCGCCATCGTCGACCTCGCCTACGACTTTAATGTCGCACTCTTCGTTTAGCAGGTGAGCAATGCTGGTTCTCACTAGGTGATGATCATCGGCGATTAAAACTTTGATCAAGGCGCAAGCTCCTGCATGAAATCATCGTAGTGGTGGGCGTAACCCGTGTTGCATGATATAGAGTGCCACAGCTCTAACCAAAGGAGAATTTAGTTGATAGTTGTTCATGATTAGCTTGACGCTAAGCAAATTACTGGCGTAGTATCTTGCCGCTGCCTGAAGAGTGGTTCAAAAAAGCAGCATGTAAAACTATGTGGGGCCTTAGCTCAGCTGGGAGAGCGCAACACTGGCAGTGTTGAGGTCAGCGGTTCGATCCCGCTAGGCTCCACCATTTTACAGACTCAAAGAATTCAAAAAATGCCCCGTTATTATCAATAACGGGGCATTTTTTATGCTTATGATTTTCATTTGATCGTTCGTGCGAGGGTACGCTGTTAGACGTCTGCATGGCTGAAAGCCTGTGTTACCAAAACACGTACCCTCAGGCGCTACTTGTTGTCGCTAATTTTGCCAAGCAGTAAGAATTCGATTAGTGCCTTTTGTGCATGTAGGCGATTGCCTGCTTCTTGCCACACGACAGCGCGTGGATCGTCCAATAGAGTAGTGCTGATCTCTTCGCCGCGGTGGGCAGGCAGGCAGTGGAGGAAAAGCACATCAGGTTGCGCGCTATCAAGCATTGCCTCTGTGACCTGGAAACCTGCAAAGTCTGCTTCGCGCTTAGCTTGCTCCTCTTCCTGCCCCATAGATGCCCACACATCTGTCGTGATCAAGTCGGCATCTTTGGCAGCCTCTTGGGGGGCGTGAAGCAGCGTTACGCAGTCCCCGGCAGCTTCCATAATGTCAGCGCGAGGTTCGTAGCCTTTGGGGCAGCAAACACGTAGTTTGAAACCAAACTGACGGGCGGCATTGATCCAGGAGTGGCACATGTTATTGCCATCACCGACCCAAACCGCCGTGCGTCCTTCCACACTGCCACGCAGCTCAGTCCAGGTCATTACGTCTGCCAGCAACTGGCAAGGATGATAATCGTCACTTAGCGCGTTAATTACAGGCACGCTGCTGGCGTTGGCATAGGCTTCTAAGCCTGCGTGTGAAAAGGTGCGAATCATTACCGCATCAACCATTTCGGACAGCACGCGGGCGGTGTCTTCAATCGGCTCTCCACGCCCTAGCTGGGTGTCGCGGGGAGAGAGAAAGAGGGCGTGGCCGCCGAACTGCGCCATGCCGGTTTCAAACGAAACGCGGGTGCGAGTCGATGATTTTTCAAAAATCATCGCCAGCGTGCGGTTAGGCAGTGGCGTATAGATGGGGCCGTTAGCCTTGAGCTCGGTTTTGATCTTAATCGCACGCTGAATCAGGTACGCCAGCTCATCTGGGGTTAAATCCAGCAAGGTTAAGAAATGGCGTGTCGCCATGATGGTATCTCTCCGCGCAAAAACACTATCCTAGCGATGCGGCGGGGGATGCGCAACGCGCTCGGCATGCGTAGAATGACGACCCACATAGCAAGGCCGAGTAGTTTGCTCAAGTATTAGGCTGTGTAGCAACAAAAGGTAATCTTCGGCCTTGAGGGTTAAAGCGAGTTAACGAATTGCGTAGACTGGCGAGATAACATCACTTGTATTAGGAGCACATCATGAGTACAACTGCCGAAAATATTCAGCGCCAAATTAGTGAAAACCCCATTCTTATCTACATGAAGGGCACTCCCCAACTGCCGCAGTGTGGGTTTTCTGCACAAACGGTGCAGGCACTGATGGGCTGCGGTGAGCGTTTTGCCTTTGTTAACGTGCTGGATAATCCAGATATTCGCGCTGAGCTACCAAAAATTGCTAACTGGCCGACTTTTCCGCAGCTTTGGGTGGAAGGCGAATTGGTTGGCGGCTGCGATATCGTGATCGAGATGCATCAAAGTGGTGAACTCGAAAAGTTGATCAAAGAAGCTGCCCAGCGTGCTGGCGCTGCAGAAAGCGATAACAACGCTTAACGTTTATTGCCCTATGTCGCTTGGTCTGGTGGGCCGCTGGTCTATTGGGCTGAGCGGTTGGCGGGCTGCAGCGCAGCCGCTAGAATGGTGTCCTTTTCGCATCGACAGTTAGCCCGCCAAAGGAAGTAATGCTCAATGAGCTATCAGGTTCTGGCCCGCAAATGGCGGCCGCGTACATTCCACGAGCTCGTGGGCCAGGCCCATGTTCAGCGCGCCTTGGTCAATGCACTCGACCAAGGCCGTCTTCACCATGCCTACCTATTTACGGGGACTCGCGGGGTGGGCAAGACCACCCTGGCGCGTATCCTGGCTAAATGCCTTAACTGCACCGCAAATGGCCGTGGTGATGAGGGAATCACCTCGACGCCTTGCGGTCAGTGCGATAGCTGTCGCGCGATTGATGAAGGTCGATTCGTTGACTTGATCGAGGTCGATGCTGCCTCGCGGACAAAGGTTGAAGATACCCGAGAGCTGCTCGATAACGTGCAGTATGCGCCAACGCAAGGGCGCTATAAGGTGTACCTGATTGACGAGGTGCACATGCTGTCGACCAGCAGTTTCAATGCGTTGCTTAAAACGCTGGAAGAGCCGCCGCCCCATGTGAAGTTTTTGCTGGCCACCACCGATCCGCAAAAGCTGCCTGCCACCGTTCTATCCCGCTGTCTTCAGTTCACGCTTAAGCATATGCCCCCTGAGCGGGTGGTAGAGCACCTAACCTATGTGTTGGGAGAGGAAGGGGTCGAGTATGATGAGAGTGCTCTGTGGCTGCTAGGGAAGGCCGCAGAAGGCTCTATGCGCGATGCAATGAGCCTGACCGATCAAGCCATTGCCTTTGGCCAGGGGGCGATTCGCCATGCGGATGTTGCTGCCATGCTGGGCACCTTGGATCATCGCCATGTGTTGGCGCTGGTAGAAGCACTGGCTGATGTTGATGTTCAACGACTGCTAGCCGAGGTTGCTCAGTTATCGGAGCAGGGGCCTGATTTTGCCGCAGTATTGGATGAATTAAGTGCAGTTCTGCATCGCTTGGCTGTGGCGCAGATGGTGCCTGATGCCGTTGATAATAGCCACGGTGATCGAGCGCTCATTCAACAGCTGGCGAGCCGCTTTACTGCCGAGGATATTCAGCTCTATTACCAGATCGGCATTCAAGGTCGCGGCGACATGGTGCATGCACCTGATCTACGCAGTGCGCTGGAAATGACGCTGTTGCGAATGCTGGCGTTTCGCCCCCAGGGCGTGCCAAAGCCTGCTGCTACACCGCTTCCGCTGCGCCGCGAACCTTCTCGTGACGCTGTTTCCCAAGCAACGGTACCGCATGAGCCTATTCCTCACGAGCCTGCTGCTCAGGTAGCTGTCTCTGAGGATAGCGACGCACCTGAACCAGTCTCTGCTCATGAGCCAGCGGCAAAAAAGCCTGAGCCTGCGCTGCCGAGCAATCAGGCCAAAACGCCTGGCTCAGCCGCGGTGCAGGCGAGTGCTGCCCCGGGCGCAACTGACGAGTTAAGCGCGCCTGACGCTGTTTCATCAGAGCAAGCACCACCTTGGTCACTTGACGAGGTGGAAAGTGCTGCCATGCTCTCGCCAGAGCCAGAGCCAGAGCCAGAGCCAGAGCCAGAGCCAGAGCCAGAGCCAGAGCCAGAGCCAGAGCCAGAGCCAGAGCCAGAGCCCGAGCCAGAGCCAGAGCCAGAGCCAGAGCCAGAGCCAGAGCCAGAGCCAGAGCCAGAGCCAGAGCCAGAGCCAGAGCCAGAGCCAGAGCCAGAGCCAGAGCCAGAGCCAGAGCCAGTTTCCAGTGAGGTGCCTGCCAATGCAGCCAACAGCCAAGTCGTTTCTGACGGCCGTTTAGACCATGCTGGCTGGCTGGCATGCTTTAGTGCCCTTGGGCTAGGCGGTCTTACCCGTAATTTGGCAGCGCATTGTCAGCTTGAAAACGATGATGGCCATACGGTGGTGCTGCGGCTTGACCCTAGTCAATCCGCTATGCAGGCCGATGTTCACAATAGTCGTATTGAGCGCGCGCTAAGCAGTTATGGGCTGCCTCGGCGTATCGAGTTTACGGTGGCTGACTTAGCGCCTGATCTTGAAACGCCCCGCCAGCAGGAAGAGCGTCAGCAGAAAGAGCTCCACTCGCTGGCTGTTGATCTATTACACCGCGACCCCAATATACAGAAGCTACAGCAGGCATTTGGGGCTACTCTCATTGAGTCAACCGTTAAGCCCACGTCTGATAAGCGTTCTTAGCCGCTGACAGTTGACTCGCGATGCTTATTTTTTATTCCTTCAGGAGATAACCGCATGTTTAAAGGTGGAATGGGCAACATAATGAAGCAAGCCCAAGAGATGCAGGAAAAGATGCAGCAGATTCAAGAAGAAGCTGCTAAAGCGGAAGTCCATGGCGAAGCGGGCGCCGGTATGGTGAAAATTACCATGAACGGCCGCCACGATGTTACCAATGTCACTATCGACCCCAGCGTTCTTGAAGAAGACAAAGAGCTGTTGGAAGATTTGCTCGCTGCTGCGGTGAATGATGCTGTTCGCAAAGTAGAAGCAAACTCCAAAGCGAAAATGGAAGAAGCAACGGCAGGCTTAAACTTGCCGCCTGGCTTCAAGATGCCGTTCTAAGCATGCGCTTTTCCCCGCTTGTTGAGCAACTGATGGACGCTTTTCGCGTGTTGCCGGGCGTTGGGCCAAAAACGGCTCAACGCATGGCGATGCATTTGCTAGAACGCGAGCGCCCAGGAGGGCAACGGTTGGCAGCGGTCATTCAGCAGGCCATTGAAGAAGTTGGTTATTGTCAGCGCTGCCGAACGTTGACTGAAGCGGATATCTGCGCGCTGTGCGAAAGTCCCCGTCGTGATGATGCGCTGCTGTGTGTCGTTGAGTCGCCTGCTGATCAGCTTGCTATTGAAGAAGCGGGGGGCTTCCAAGGGCGCTACTTTGTATTACATGGTCATCTTTCGCCGCTGGATGGTATTGGTCCAGATGCCATTGGATTGGATCTATTGGAAAGCCGCGTAGCAGAAGGCAATATTCGTGAAATCGTGCTTGCCACCAATCCCACTGTAGAAGGTGAGGCAACCGCGCATTTCATTGCCGCCCAACTTGCCCACTACGGTGTCTCTTTTTCGCGACTCGCCTATGGTGTGCCCATGGGGGGAGAGCTTGAGTATGTAGACGGTGGTACGCTAAGCCGCGCCTTTAATGGTCGCCAGCCTTTCGCCAGCGATTGACCCTTATAAAAAACGCAAGCGCTTTTGCGATTGTGCCAACCCGGAAGTTTGCTTTGTCCTCTTTAGCCCCCTCATTGTATCAATGGATTGATAGTGCCGACGCCTTAGATGCTGCATGCGAGCAGGTCGCCGGTGCCAGTGTGATTGCCCTAGATACTGAATTTTTCCGTGAAAACACGTTTTTTCCGGTGCCAGCGCTTATTCAGTTCACCGCCGGTGACATGGCGTATTTAGTGGATCCGGTGAGCACGCCTTGCACCGCTGCTTTTGGTGATTTGTTGCAAAATAGTGCCATCAAATTACTGCATGCCTGCAGCGAAGACCTCGAGGTTTTCCAGCACTGGGCTGGCGTATTGCCAGCACCGCTTATTGATACACAAGTTGCTCAGGCTTTTTTGGGGGAAATTCCCGGCATGGGCTATCAAAAATTGGTAGAGCACTGGATGGGGGAAACGCTGCCTAAAGAAGAGACGCGTTCCAACTGGTTAGAGCGCCCCTTGACGCCCTCCCAGTGTGAATATGCGGCGTTAGATGTTATCTATTTGCTGAAGGTCTGGGAGTTTCAAGCAGAGAAACTTGAGCAATTAGGGCGGCGCGAGTGGCTAAACGAGGAGTGTGCCAGTCTTATTGAGCAGGCAGGCCGCAGCGTCGAGAGCGATGGCCAATGGTATACGCGCCAGCGGCAGCTATGGCGTCTTGATCCTCGCCAGCTTGAAGCCTACCGCTTAATGACCATTTGGCGGGAAGGGGAAACCCGCCGTCGGGATTTACCGCGTAATTGGTTGGTTAGCGATAAGCTGTTGTTCGCGGTGGCTGAAAAAATGCCTAAAAATCGTTATGAACTAGCAGATGTTGAAGGGGTTAAGCCGCCCCTGGTTAAAAAAGAGGGCGATACGCTGTTGTCGCTGGTGAAACAGGCTCAGCATTGCCCCGAAGGTGACTTGCCCGCGCGCTGGCCAGACCCGATGCATCCGGTGTTTAAACGGCGCTTTAAAGCACTTAAAAAGGTAGTGACTGAGAAGGCTGCTGAGCTGCAAATAGCGCCCGAAATGTTACTGCGGCGGCGAGATATTGAGGCGCTTGTGATGCAGCGGCTTGCAAATCAGCCATTAACGGCACTCGGCGGTTGGCGTCATACCTATTTAGCTCAAGAAATTCATCAGGCGCTTGAGGAGTCAGCGTAATGAGCGAGAAACTGCTTTGTGAGATTTTAAAAAGCTCACGCAAAGACGAAATGTATCTCTACATAGATAAGCAGAAAGGGGTGTCATCCGTACCCGATGCATTAATGGACACCTTCGGTAAGCCAGTGCCGGTGCTAACAATGATACTGACCGCTGATAAAAAGCTGGCTCGGGTAAATGCTGCTGATGTGATGGAGGCAATCCAAGAGCAAGGTTTTTACCTGCAAATGCCGCCGGCGAAAGAAGCCTATTTGCTGGATATTCACCGCGCACAGGCAGCTAGCCGCGAGTGAACGTAATCAGCTTCTTGCCATGAACGTTTTGCTATGAACTTTCTTGCCCATGCTTGGCTTGCCCATCCTGGCAGTGATGAGTTTCTGTACGGAAATTTGATTGCTGACGGTGTGAAGGGGCAAGACTTAACGGCTTGGTCGCCAGATGTTGCTAGCGGCATACGGCATCATCGCCGTGTGGATGCCTGGATTGATCGGCATCCAAACGTTTTAGAGGCCAAGCAGCGCGCGCCACGTGCTCAGCGGCGTTACGCCGGTATCGCGTTAGATATCGTGTGGGATCATTTTCTTGCTCGTCAGCAGGCGGGAGAGCAGCAGCACCAGTTAATCGAGCGCTGCTATCAACTGTTACAGGCTTGGCCTGCACCGCAACGGTTGTCTACCATGATGCCGTTGATGATTAAGCATGATTGGCTACACCGATACGCTGATTTTGACTTTACCTGTCGCGCAGTAGCCGGCGTGGGTCAACGGCTATCAGGGCCGAACCGCTTAGCCGAGTTAGTGCCTTGGCTCTACCAAGACTATGCATGCTTAGCCGCCGACTTTGCTGTGTTATGGCAAGAGTGCCGAGTTACGCTAACCAGCAGCGGTGGAACTGCGGAGGGTGAGGATATTCAGACATGTTGAAAGTAAAGGGAATCAATGATGGTAGCGGCCATGCGTGAACGCTTCTGGGAAAGATACTCGCTAGAAGAATTAACGCCCCAAGAGTGGGAGGCGCTATGCGATGGCTGTGGCCAGTGTTGCTTGTTGAAGCTCCACGACGATGAAACGCAAGAATTGGCGGTGCTTAACGTTGCCTGTCGGTTGCTGGATATTCACAGTTGCCAGTGCAGTGACTATGAAAATCGTTTCGATAGCGTACCCGACTGTACCCAACTGACGCCTGAGCTCGTCAAAGAGTTTACCTGGCTGCCGCACACATGTGGCTATCGGCGTGTTGCTGAAGGGCGCAAGCTAGCAGGATGGCATCCGCTGCTGAGTAATGATGCTGAGCGCGTTCACCGGAAGGGCGTGAGCGTCAGAAGCTTTGCGGTTTCCCAAGATGACGTGCCCGAGCGCCTGTTGGAAGAGCATATTATCGCTGTATTGCCGATGTCCTAAACCTAACCGTTGCCCTCCCTGGCATGCTCATTAACCGCTGGCTAACGGTAATAACGTTAGCTGGCGGTTTTGCTTTTTGTGCTATCCCAAATGGTTAAAAACGCTTCTTTAAGCGGCGAGGGCTGTGGCTTCGCTGTGGTTTCGGTTGGCGCTGTTGTCTTTAGCGGGGTATCCCAAATGGTTGGAAACTGTTCCTGGTAGCTCATGGTGTGCTCCTGATTCTGCTGGTTAGACGTTTGTCTATAAAACTAATAGATAGTATGACGTAAAAATCATTTTATGGAAATGTTTTCCATAAAATATTTTTTCACAAAAAAGCAGCGCCTGGGCGCTGCCTGAATGCTATTTTGGAACTTGCACTGTTTGTTGATAAGTAACTATTGCGCTTGCTTTGCCGTATCCATGGAGGCTAGCCCGAGTGCCCACAGAATAAATGCGTCTTGGCGAGCCGTATCTTGCCAGGCTTTAAATCTGCCGGAGGCGCCGCCGTGGCCGCTGGTCATGTCGGTGTGAAGTAGTATAGGAGCATTGCCTTGCTGCGCCTCGCTAACGCGGGCATAAAACTTGGCAGGCTCCCAGTAACTAACACGGGTATCAAACCAGTTGCCCTCTATCCATAGCGCTGGGTAGTGCTGGGCTCGTATGTTGTCGATAGGTGAGTAGCCAGCGATACGCTCGGCGACTTCCGGGTCTTCAGGATTACCCCACTCACTATATTCGGCGGTGGTAAGCGGTAACTCTGGGTTCTGCATGGTACGGAGCACATCCAGAAACGGCACCTCCAATACCGCTGCGCAAAATGCCTCAGGTTTACGGTTGATGCAGGTGCCGACTAGCAAGCCGCCTGCGCTTGCCCCACAAGCCACTATCCGTGCTGGCTGGCTAAGCCCCTCGTTTACTAGCGCCTCTCGGGCAGCTAAGAAGTCGTTAAAGCTATTCTCTTTATAAGCCATTTTGCCCTTTAGATACCACGGTTCGCCTCGCTCACCGCCGCCGCGTACGTGGGCGACTGCAAAGGCTGCGCCACGTTCCAGTAGTTCGAGCCGAGCAATTGAGAACCAGGGATCAAGTGCTTCACCATAGGCACCATAACCATACAGCAGCGTGGGCAGTGGTTGGCCTGCTAAGTCAGCGCGCATGACAATAGATACTGGCACGCGTTCGCCATCAGCGCTGGTTGCCCATATACGCTGGCTGACTAATTGATCTGGCTGCAGTTGGCCATAAATGGGCACTTGCTTAAGTAGCGTACGTTCACCGCTGTCAAGGTTTAGCGCATACCAGCTGGGAGGGCGAGTGAACGACTCTTCACGTAGGTGCACGATATTGGCATCGAAGTGTGGCGAATCTTCTAGCAACTGCGAGCAGGGCGTTTCAGGTAGTTCTATATGTTTATCTAGTGTGAGGTTGTGATCTTTATCTAGCACTAAGCGGCGTAACATAACCTGGGCATCACGATGGCTTCGCTCGGCGATGATTAGCCCCCATTCAAACGCATCGATCCCTTCTAGGGTAGTGTCTTCACGGTGGGCTATCAGCGACTTCCACTCGGCGGCAGGGTGACTGTGCTGAGCAGTGCTTGTGAAGTCGAGTTGAAAATGCGGGCCGGCGAGATTTTGTAAGCGATAAAACGTACCAGGGCGATGATCAATGCTCACTTCAACCCCTGCCTGGCGGGCATGTAGGCACATCGGGGAAGCATGGGGCTGGTCTGCCGGCACGGCATGGATTTCTGTTGTATCTTTTGAACCGCTTTCAATCAACAGCCATGCTTTCGAGCGCGTTTTGCCAATCCCAATCCAGAACTCCGGATCGTTCTCACGCATTACTAAGCTTGGTTCTGCAAGACGGTCTGGCGTTGAAAACGGTATCCACACACGCCAGATGGAGTCCGGACGCTGAGTGTCATCAAAGCGTGTAAATAGCAGCGTTGCACCGTTGGTTGTCTCATCCTCTGCCCAGCATACGCTAGCGCCAATATCGCTTAGTAGTTGCTGAGGTTTTCCGTCAGGTAGTGCTTTTAGCCACAGTGTGAAACGCTCGTCGCCTTGGGTATCTTCCGTCCAGGCCAGCCACTGCTCATTCGGGGAAAGTGCCATGTCGCCCATATCATAAAAAGGCTGACCGGCGGCACGCTCACGTACGTCAAGAAAGCACTCGTGAGCATCGGGCTGGTTGTTTGGGTGGCGCCACCAGCAGGGGTAGTCATCTTCGCCGGCAGTCGTGCTCCAGAACGTAAAGTGGTCAAGCGCTGTCTTAAGGCTGGTGATTGCCAATTCACGGCGCGCTAAGTGGCTTTGATAAAGTGTTTCAGCAAGCGGCCGTAAAGGAGCAAACCATTCATCATGCTGATGGTTCGCGGCTGCTAAAAAAAGCGATACGTCAGGCGCATCACGCTCTTCTAACCAGTGCCATTCTGGAGAATTAGCGCGATAATAATGTGTGACAGGCGAGCCTTCGTGCTTATCAGGCTGTGCTTTCATAAATTGATAGGTACCATAACGGGAAATCAACGTCGGGTGTCTCCACCCACATGAGGGGTATTATGCTGTTTGAAGACTCAATGTCACTGCTGTGGTCAAGTTATTACGTTCTTTCACTGGTTGTACTGGTTGCTGTCTACTTTGCGCTAGCATTTTTGCCTCGCCTACCGCGTTTGGTGATTACTTGGTGTGTGGCGGGGGCGATGTGGATACCTGCAGGGTATCAGTTACCGTTAGTCGAAGAGGGTGAGTTTTATACCGGTTGGGCACCGGCTGCCATGGTGTCTGCGGTTGCTTTTCTTGAACATAGCGCCAGTGCGTTACGGGGTGGTTTGCTGTGGTTGATTTTAGGCATTGCCTTAGGCGCATGTGTTGGCATTGCCCTGTGGTGGTGGCGTAGGCCGGAACCTTATGACGATGTGTCGCAGCATCAGTCCCAGGAAGAAGATCCTCAGCCAACCCGGCGCCGGGAACCAGTGATTAACTAATGCGAGTACAAGGCGCGATAATGGAGCTAGCCGATGTGTGAATTACTAGGCATGAGCGCCAATGTTCCTACCGATATTTGTTTCAGCTTTTCCGGCTTTTTACACCGCGGTGGGGGCACTGGGCCTCACCGCGATGGGTGGGGCATCGCATTTTACGAGGAGGGTGGGTACCGCGAATTTCGTGACCCTCACCCCTCGGTGAACTCCCCGATAGCTCGCTTAATCTGTGACTATCCTATCAAGTCCAATGTAGTGATTAGCCACATTCGCCAAGCGAATGTAGGCGGCGTACGGCTGGCAAATACCCACCCATTTACCCGTGAAATGTGGGGGCGGCCCTGGTGCTATGCCCATAATGGCCAATTGAGTGATTGGCAGCAGTTGCCGTTAGGTACGTACACCCCGGTAGGTAATACCGACAGTGAACATGCGTTCTGCTGGTTAATGGGCGAACTGCGTCGTTGCTTCCCCACGCCGCCTGCGTTTCCTGAGTCATTGTGGGAGCGTTTGCATGGGCTATGTGAAGAGTTGCGCGGACTAGGCGTTTTTAACCTACTGTTATCTGATGGCGTTTACTTATACAGCTACTGCTCGACCAAGTTGGCGCATATTACTCGCCGTGCGCCCTTTGGCGAGGCGGAGCTGTCCGATGCAGAGTTAACGGTTAACTTTATCGAGCATACGACGCCTAACGATATTGTCTCTGTGATTGCTACAGAGCCGCTTACTCAAAATGAAGCGTGGCAGCGAATGGTTCCTGGTGAATTATTGGTATGGCGCGAGGGAGAGATCAAAGCGAGTTACGGTCATAGCAAATAGTGTGGTGACACAGCGTGAGCGACAGCAACAGGGCAGTGCTTTAAGCTAAAGTTGAAACGCCAGTTTCAATCGATCGTTTTACAGCGTGCTGCCTGTCGTATATGGTTGGCTCTTTTAGGCTGCTAGTTAGTCACGCACAATAACAAGGTCGGTCAAATATCGACACGGATAGCGGAGATTGCCCATGAGCGAAAACGCCAATGCCCACGTACTACGTGGCCCAGCGCTTGAAGGCTTGGACCAGTACAACTCAGTCACGGATGTCTTTCATTCAGCGGTTAAACGTTTTGCCAACAAGCCGGCATTTAGCTGCATGGGCAAAACCCTAACGTTTGCCGATCTTGATCGTCTTTCTGCTAACTTTGCCGCTTGGTTGCAGCACGAAACCGACTTGGTTCCTGGCGACCGAATCGCCATTCAGTTGCCTAACGTGCTGCAGTTTCCTGTGGCGGTGTTTGGTGCGCTAAGAGCGGGGCTGGTGGTCGTTAATACCAATCCGCTTTACACCGAGCGAGAGATGGCGCACCAGTTCAAAGACTCAAATGCCAAAGCCATTGTGATTCTGGCCAATATGGCGGATAAGCTTGAGAAAGTGTTGGATAAAACGGATATCCAACACGTCTTGGTGACCCAGCTTGCCGATATGCACGATGTGCCGAAGCGTTGGCTAATTAACGCCGTTGTTAAGCACGTTAAAAAGATGGTGCCTGCCTACTCGCTACCCAAGGCTGTTGGTTTCCGTGATGCACTGAAAAAAGGCGCATCGTTACATCATACCGAGGTGCAACGCACCATGGATGATGTAGCTGCACTGCAATACACCGGTGGCACCACCGGTATGCCTAAAGGCGCGATGCTGACCCACCGGAACCTCGTCGCCAATATGCTCCAGGCGCGTGCCGCTATCGGTGAGCACTTGACCGATGGCGAAGAGCTGGTAATTGCGCCACTGCCGGTCTATCACATCTATACGTTTACCGTTAACTGTCTATTCCTGATGGAAACAGGCAACCACTCGCTATTGATTACGAACCCTCGCGATTTAGCTAGCTTTGTCAAAGAGCTTAAAGGCTTGCCGTTTACCGGGTTTATTGGTCTGAACACGCTGTTTAATGCGCTGTGTAACCGAGATGACTTTAAGCAGCTCGATTTTTCAAAGCTAAAGCTGACCATTTCCGGCGGTATGGCACTGACTAAAGCGGCGGCTCAGCGTTGGGAAGATACAACGGGGTGCCCGATTGCAGAGGGCTACGGGTTAACCGAAACATCGCCCATTGTTAGCTTTAACCCCACAAACGCTATACAGCTGGGCACTATTGGCAAGCCAGTGGCTGGTACCGCGGTGAAAGTGATTGATGCAGACGGCCATGATGTCCCCATGGGCGAGCCTGGTGAACTTTGCGTGCAAGGGCCTCAGGTGATGAAAGGTTACTGGCAGCGCGAAGATGAAACCCGCAATTCCATTGATGAAAACGGCTGGTTCCACACGGGCGATATTGCTGTTTTGCAAGATGATGGCTACATCAAAATCGTTGACCGTAAAAAAGATATGATTTTAGTATCTGGCTTTAATGTTTATCCAAATGAAATCGAAGATGTCGTGGCAGCGCATCCAGATGTGTTGGAGTCTGCAGCCGTGGGTGTGCCAGATGAAGGTGCTGGAGAGGCCATCAAGCTCTTCGTTGTTTCTAAAAACAGTGAGTTAGACGCTGAGACGCTGCGCAAGTGGTGCAAAAAAGAGCTAACCGGCTACAAAGTTCCGAAGTACGTAGAGTTTCGTGATGAGCTGCCCAAAACCAACGTTGGCAAGGTATTGCGTCGACAGCTCCGCGATCAGGAAACAGACAACGCTTAAGCACTTAATCTGGTCGCTATTAGGTGGTTGTTAGGCGTCCTGTTATCGAAGGCGTTACAATAGTCGGCCCACTCATGCAGTGGGCCGATTTTATTCTGAGATGGAAACCGAGCCTAACGTGACCACCGACACGCAAACTTCCCATGCTGACGCCCAGAACGCTTATCCACTCACCGCATTAGATGAGGAGATAAGGCACGTTATGCTGCGTGATGCACAGCAGCTAGCGCGTCGTGTGGCAGGCCTGAAGCGGCGTCAACGAGACAGAAAACCGATTGACCGCGGTGTCCAGCAAGTCCAGCGCGACCTTGAAAAAGCTAAGCGGCTGCTGGCTAACCGTGAAGCACTCAAGGTGGCGCTGGAGTATCCTGCCGAGTTGCCTGTAGTAGAGCGACGAGAGGATATCCTAAACGCTATCCGCGACCATCAAGTCGTCGTCGTGGCGGGGGAGACCGGGTCGGGCAAAACCACTCAGCTGCCTAAAATATGTCTAGAGCTTGGCCGTGGGCGTAAAGGGGTGATTGGGCATACCCAGCCACGTCGACTGGCAGCACGTAGCGTTGCTGGGCGATTAGCGGAAGAGATGAGTGTGCAGTTGGGTGAGCAGGTGGGCTACCAAGTCCGCTTCAATGATCAAAGCTCCCCAAATACGCTTGTAAAGCTGATGACGGACGGTATCTTGCTGGCAGAAACCCAGCACGACCCTTTGCTGCTGCGTTATGACACGCTGATTATTGATGAGGCGCACGAGCGTAGCCTTAACATCGATTTTTTGCTGGGGTATTTAAAGCGCCTGCTGCCTAAACGTCCTGATTTAAAAGTTATTATTACCTCAGCCACCATCGATGTAGACCGTTTTGCTGCCCACTTTGGCAGCCCCTCCGCGCCTGCGCCGGTGGTTGAAGTCTCTGGCCGCACGTTTGCTGTCGATGTTCGCTATCGCCCGTTGGTGCGTAGCGAAGAGGATGAAGAAGACCGGACACTGCAAGAAGGCATTTTGCATGCTGTACGCGAAATCGAAACCATCGAGCGTGAGATGGGCTGGCTGCATGGTCCTCGCGACGTGCTGGTGTTTTTGCCCGGAGAGCGTGAGATTCGTGAGACGGCCGATACCCTGCGGCGGGCTGACCTAACCGGCACCGAGATATTGCCGCTCTATGCTCGGCTTTCCAACGAAGAGCAAAATCGTGTCTTTGCTTCCCATCGAGGACGGCGAATAGTGCTGGCGACTAACGTTGCGGAAACCTCGCTTACGGTACCGGGAATTCGCTACGTTATTGACCCGGGCTTGGTGCGGATCAGCCGCTACAGCTATCGGGCGAAAATACAGCGACTACCGATTGAACCGATTAGCCAGGCCAGCGCCAACCAGCGTAAAGGTCGCTGTGGACGGGTGGCAGAAGGGGTATGCATTCGTCTTTATGATGAAGAGGATTTTCTATCGCGGCCAACGTTTACCGATCCAGAAATTCAGCGCACCAATTTAGCGTCGGTCATTCTTTCCATGCTGGCGCTGAAGCTTGGCAGCATTGAGGCATTTCCTTTTGTTGATCCGCCCGATGGTCGGTTCGTAAAAGATGGCTTTCGTTTGCTGTTTGAACTGGGGGCGGTAGACGACCAGCAGCGCCTGACCCCGCTGGGGCGTAAGCTCGCTAAGCTACCCATCGACCCACGCCTAGCGCGTATGGTATTGGCAGGCGCCGAACGAGGCAGCCTGCGGGATGTGTTGGTTGTGGTATCGGCTCTGGCGATACAAGACCCTAGAGACCGACCTGCTGACAAGCGCCAAGCTGCCGATCAAGCGCACCAGCGCTGGCATGATCCCGATTCTGATTTTGTTGCACTACTCAACCTGTGGCATGGCATTGAAAATGCCCGTGAGGCGCTCTCCGGTAACCAACTGCGTCGCTGGTGTCGCGAGCACTATATTAACTATCTGCGCATGCGCGAATGGCATGACACCTTCCGTCAATTGCGTCAGTTGCTGCGCGATATGGACATCGACGTGCCCGCACCGCTGCCCAGAGATGAAGACGAAAGCGAAGAGCAAGCCAAGCAAGCGCGTCGTAAAACGTCAGGAAAACTGCACCAAGCACTGTTATCTGGGCTGCTTTCTAACCTGGGAACACTGCTGGAAAATCGTGAATATCTCGGTGCGCGTAATCGTAAGTTTATGATTCACCCCGGTTCAGGGCTGGCGAAAAAAACGCCGAAGTGGGTAATGGCGTTTGAGCTGATTGAAACCACTAAATTGTTCGCCCGTACAGTGGCGAAAATTGACCCCCAGTGGATTGAGCCTCAAGCGCAGCACTTGATAAAAAGCAGCTATAGCGAGCCGCACTGGGAAATGAAACGTGCCCAGGTAGTGGCGTTCGAGCAAGTTACGCTGTTTGGTCTGCCTATCGTTGCCCGTCGCCGCGTGCATTATGGCCCTATTGCTCCCCAAGAGTCCCGCGAACTGTTTATTCGCCGTGCGCTAGTAGAAGGCGAATTTCAGACTAAGGGTGAGTTTTTTGCCCATAACCGAGCGCTGATTGAAGAAGTCGAAGCACTCGAAGATCGTGCACGTCGGCGCGATATTCTGGTCGATGAAGAGACGTTGTTTGCTTTTTATGATGAACGGCTCCCTCACGATATCGTTAATGGCAAAGGGTTCGAGCACTGGCGCAAGCAGGTGGAGCGTGAGTCTCCTGGCTTATTAAAATTCGATATTGAGGCACTTAAAGCACGGGATGCCAACGACGTGACTCAGGCGCAGTATCCTGACCATCTGACGTTGGCAGGGGTTGCCTATCCGGTTAGCTATCACTTTGATCCTGATGCAGAAGATGATGGCGTTACGCTAACCGTGCCCGCTGCTATGTTGCCCCAGTTACCCGTGCATGCCCTTGAGTGGTTAGTGCCGGGGTTACTGCGCGAAAAGTGTATTGCGTTACTTAAATCACTGCCGAAGAGCATTCGTCGTCAAGTGGTCCCCATTCCCGACTGGGTCGATGCGGCGCTGGAAATGCTCGTGCCTGATCAGCGCCCACTGACCGAGGCGCTTGGCGAGTTTATTCGGCGGCGAACGGGTACGCGGGTACATCCTGATGACTGGCGGCTTGACCTGCTAGCACCACATTTAATCATGAACGTGCGCGTTGTTGATCACGCTGGTAAAACGCTGGGCCAGGGGCGTGACGTACGTGCCCTGGAAAGGCGCTTTGAAGAAGCCGCCAGTAGGGGAGCCCAGGCGTTAGCAGAGCAGGCTAATCAGGCCCCGGCGCTTGAAGGTCTGCCTAGTGAGCCGCTTCCTGAGTCTCGGGTGACGACTCAGGCGGGTATCCGTGTGGAGGCCTACCCAGCACTGGTAGCAGAAGATGCACGCTTCAAAGTGGCACTTTTCGATCATCCCGCCAAGGCAGCGGCAGCGCATCAAATGGGTGTGGCGCGTTTGGCGATCTCACAACAGCCAGATCAGGTGAAAGCGATTAAGCGTTTGCCGGGGGTGGAAAAATGCGCGTTGTTGTTTGCGAAGGTAGGGAACAAAAATGAGCTGGTTGATGATCTTTTGCTGGCGGTGTTTACTCAGGTAGTGGCTGCGCATCCTCTGCCACGCTCTGAGGAAGCCCTTAGGGAGCGCTTGCAAACGTCTGAAGAAAGCTTGTTAGCGCATGCGCAAACACTGTTAACGCATGTTGAGGCGGCGCTGAAAGGGCACTTGGCAGTGACCAAAATTTTAAAAGGAAAGCTCAATTTTGCGTTGGCGCTTGTTTACAGTGATGTCAGCGCGCAGATGAAGCGATTGGTTTACCCCGGTTTCATTCGCGATGCAGGAGAGTGGTTAACGGAGTATCCTCGTTATACAGAGGCTGCGTTAATCCGGCTGGAAAAAGCCGCGCGCGAGCGAGGGCGCGACCAAATGCTGATGCACGATGTCCAAGCATTGGAAACGCGTTTTGACGCGCGCCGTAAAAGCGAACGCAGAGGCGACGCGGAAGACCCAGAATTAGTGGCATTTGGTTGGTGGATTCAGGAGCTCCGGGTGTCTCTGTTTGCCCAGCAGCTGGGTACTAAAATGCCCGTTTCTGTGAAGCGCCTAGAAAAGCGTTGGGAAGAGCTTATTAGCGTTTAACGCTTGTCGTAATACGATAATAGGCTGACGTAGTTAAGCCAATGCACCAAGATGACAACATCGATTGACAGCCAGCGACTCTCAGTAAGCCGCTAAAAGGAGAAAGGCATGACACACGTGGTGATTACCGGTACAGGACTTTACACGCCGGAACACGCCATTGATAACGCGTCGTTGGTGAAAGCATTTAACGCGTGGGTAGACAGTCAAAATGCTCGGCATGCTGATGCAATCTCACGTGGTGAACGAGAGCCGTTGTCACACTCCAGTAGCGAGTTTATTGAAAAGGCATCTGGCATTAAAAGTCGTTATGTGTTGGATGCCTCGGGTATTCTTGACCCAGCGCGGATGCGGCCTAAACTGCCACAGCGTAGCAATGATGAACCGTCTATTCAGTGTGATATGGCTACCCAGGCGGCACAACAAGCATTGGCAGCCGCTAACGTCGATGCTGCTGATATTGAGCTTGTCATCGTAGCGTGTTCGAACCTAGAACGTGCCTACCCAGCTGTGGCTGTCGAAGTTCAGCGGGCGTTAGGCACCAGCGGTTACGGTTTCGATATGAATGTAGCCTGTAGTTCAGCCACATTTGCGCTTGAAACAGCGGCCAATGCGATTGCATCTGGTAGCGTAAAGCGGGCTCTCATTGTAAACCCAGAGATCTGTTCGGCACATCTCAACTTTACAGATCGCGATAGCCACTTTATTTTTGGCGATGCTTGTACCGCAATGGTGCTGGAAAGCAGTGATTGCGCTGTGTCTGATGAGCAGTACGAAATATTAGGTACGCGTCTAGTGACGAAGTTCTCTAACGCGATTCGTAATAACGCAGGCTTCCTAAATCGCGTCACCGACAGTGACCCGCTGGCGCTGGATAAGTTATTTGTACAAGAGGGGCGGCGGGTGTTCCGAGAAGTGTGCCCCATGGTTGCTCAATTGATTTCGAGCCATTTAGCCTCTCTAGAACTTTCTGGAAGCGACTTGAAGCGCATGTGGCTGCATCAGGCTAATCAGCATATGAATGATCTGATTGCGCGAAAAGTGCTAGGTGTGGAGCCTAGTAAAACGCAAGCGCCCATTATTCTTGATCGCTATGCTAATACCAGCTCAGCGGGATCGATTATTGCCTTTCACCTGCATCGTGAACAGTTAGAAAGTGGTGATATTGGTGTGATTTGTTCGTTTGGCGCAGGTTACAGCGCCAGTAGTGTTGTTATACGTCGTCAATAACAGTGCTTTTGGTTAATTGTTTTCAGGCGTGAAATGCGACGAGCCGCACGCCACACATGTTGAGAAAGGAGCTACCATGCTTGGGTTGTTAGCAAAGCCAAAAAGCGCGTTTAGTTGGTGCTACAAGGGATTGCCTGTCTTGCTGCTAGCCGTATTAAGCATGAGTGGGTGTGCTAGTTCGGGGGGGAATGTTGGCGAGCAAGTCCACCCTGAAGATCCTTGGGAAGGGTTTAACCGTCGCGTATTTGCTTTTAATGACGTGCTAGACCGTTACACGTTAAAGCCAATCGCTAAAGGGTACCAGACGGTTACCCCCGATCCCGTGCAAACTGGGGTAGGTAACTTTTTCGCTAACCTTAGCGACGTGCGTACCGCGTTAAATAGTTTACTCCAAGGGAAGCCCGCTAATGCGGGGCTTGCTACTTCGCGCTTTTTAATCAACTCGACGGTGGGTATCGGCGGGCTGTTGGATTACGCTACGTTGATGGAAATCAATGCTGATAAGGAAGATTTCGGACAAACGCTGGCGGTATGGGGGTGGGATGACTCGCGCTATTTAGTGCTACCGCTGCTCGGTCCTAGAACACTTAGGGATACCACTGGGCTACCTTTTGATATTGCAGCTCATCCACTTACCTATATGGATGACCATACGCTAAGGGCTGGTTTAACGGCACTGGATATTATTCATATTCGCGCAGGGCTACTTGATCAAGAAGACTTGATTAGTGGCGACCGTTACCGCTTTGTTCGTGATGCCTTCTTACAACGCCGTCAGTTTGAGATTAGTGATGGTGAGCTTGGGGATGACCCGTTTGCTATGGACGATTTTGAATTCGACGATACCGATTTTGGTGACGACGATTTCGCCGATTGAGGCTTAATATGGATCATTCCAAGCAGTTGATCGCGGTGATCGATGAGCCAGGGCAAGAGCGTGACGCGCTAGCAGAAGCGATTACGTGCGATGGCTTGTGGGTATTTGCAGCAGATAATATTGATAATTTGCCTGCCGACACAGCGCTTATCGTTGCTCATGCAAGGGCAGTGCCGCGCCAGCAGTGGTCGCAGCTGACACATCGTTTGCCTACCTTGGTCGTCAGTGATTCTCGTCAGGACGCGGACCTGATTAAGGCAGTTGATGTTGGTTTAGTTGACTATATTGTTCACCCGCTACGCCACGCAGAACTGTTGCGCCGGATGATTCGCAAAGCCATTGAGCTTCACACATTGGCTCAGGAGCGAGACCGAGACCGAGAGCGTCTGGCCGAATTGAACGAAAGCCTGGAAACGCATCTAGCCTTGCTGCGTATGGATCAACAGAGCGGTGGTCATATTCAGCGCCGTTTATTGCCTATTCATCCCAAAATCATCAATGGTGTTTACTATGATTACTGGTTTGCACCTTCGCTGTATTTGTCGGGAGACTTCCTTGACTATCAGCGCTATAACGATCGCTATAGCGCGTTCTATTTTGCCGATGTGTCTGGGCATGGGGCATCCTCTGCGTTTGTTACCGTACTGCTCAAGTATCTATGCAATCGATGGCTTAATGAGTGGGATGGCCAATCGCCAGAACAGTTGGCACCTAACTGGTTGGCGGCATTAAACAGAGAGTTGCAGGATACTGATATTGGCAAACACGCGACCTTGTTTGTTGGTGTCATTGACCACCAGGAGCGGACGCTTCACTATTCGCTCGGTGCACAGCTTCCTATGCCATTGCTAGTGTCTGGTGGTAAGCTAGTGCGTCTGGCAGGAGAGGGAATGCCAGTAGGTCTTTTTCCAGATGTAGAGTATCCTTCGCTCAGCTGTGCTTTACCGGCCGATTTTCATTTATGGCTGTGTTCAGACGGTGTATTGGAATGCTTGCCGGGTAAGACACTCGACACGCGGCTCAAGGAACTTGAGCAATTAGTAAGTGAAAGTGTCACGCTTGAGCAGTTGCGCGACCGGCTAGCCAACACCAACTCCCTTCTTATAGAAGGCGATGAGGGCAGCGAGGCGAACCAGGACCGCGATGCTTTACCCGATGACCTGACAATCATGATGGTGAGCGGATTTGGTCATGCTGATTGAAGAAGGCCGCATTAAAGCGGCGTTCGACTCCGGTGTATTTGTTTTAAAATTATGTGGCGACGTGCGTTTGACGCTGTGCGCTACGCTTGATTCTCAGGCTCAGCGCCTAGCGGAAACGCCCGGTCTGACGGCGGTAATGATCGATCTGCGCGAAGCGACGAATGTCGATTCGACGGCGCTGGGTTTTCTTGCCAAAGTTGCTATGGCGGTAAAAGGGCGCTTGGAGCATCCACCTACCATCATCGCTGATAATCCAGATGTACGGAAAATGCTGGATGTGATGGGTTTTTCACGCTTTTTTACGTTAATGGAAGCACCATTGCAGCAAGCGTCGACGCTAACATCGGCCCTAGAAGACTTGCCTGCTGAGCCCGCTGACGAGGAGGGGCTGCGTGAACGTATTTTAGAGGCCCATCGAATTCTGATGCATATGAACGAGCACAACCGCGAACAGTTCCAACCGCTTGTGGAAATGCTCGAAGCGCAAAATTCGACGGCCCACTAGCAGCGCGCTGCATCTGTCGGTAGGTTTCAAGAGCCTACTTGCCAAGGCCCTCCTGGGATAAACATCCAGGAGGGCCTGTTAGCTTTTGCTGCCGCCTATCGCTGTGTTGACGATGTATGTGTTGGCGGTGCATGTGTTAACGGTGCAGCGGGGTCGGCAATCGAATTAGCTGTCGCGAAGCTTGCTAAGCAATTCTTCGAGCTTGCGCTGGTCAGCCATAAACTTGCGGATACCTTCTGCCAGTTTGTCCGTCGCCATCTCATCTTCATTCATCGCCCAACGGAAATCTGCCTGCGCTAACGCCTCATTCGCTGCGCTGGAAGCTGCTTTGGGAATAAGTTGTTGTGGCAGTTCTCCTTGAAGTTCGTCTAGTTCGTTAAGTAGCGCTGGGGATATCGTCAAACGATCACAGCCGGCGAGTGCCTGAATTTCACCCACGTTTCTGAAGCTTGCGCCCATAACGATGGTGGAGTAGCCATGGCCTTTGTAGTAATCGTAAATGCGCTTAACAGACTGCACGCCAGGGTCGTTGGAGCCGCTAAAATCTTTGTCAGGGGCTTTGGCTTTATGCCAATCGAGAATACGTCCTACGAACGGTGAAATGAGCGTTGCTCCAGCATCTGCACAGGCCTGTGCTTGGGCAAAGCCAAATAACAGCGTTAAGTTAGTGCGAATGCCGTCTCGCTCAAGTTGGCGAGCGGCTTGGATGCCTTCCCAGGTTGATGCCATCTTGATCAAAATACGCTCCGGGCCCACGCCCTGCTGGGCGTATCGCTCAATTAGCGAGTGCGCCTTGGCAATGGTGGCATCACGATCAAACGATAGTCGAGCACTGACTTCAGTCGATACGTAGCCGGGGACCAGCTCGCTGATTTCGCTGCCGATATCAACGGCTACTCGATCTACGGCGTCTTCCAAGTGGGTGCTTTGTTTAGCAATACTGGCGAGCCGTGCACGTCGCTCTTCCTGCTGAGCAGCTTGCAAAATGAGCGAGGGGTTGGTCGTGGCATCTTGAGGCTGGAAGCGGCGGATCGCCTCAAGGTCGCCGGTATCAGCGACCACCGTGGTCATCTCTTTTAATTGGGTTAATAGGCTAGCTGCCATGCATCGCTCCTTAGTTGTAGATAGCTGTCGTTGAGATAGTACTTTTGAGATAGCACTCTTGAGATAGCACTCTTGAGATAGCGCTCTTTGCGATAGTTGCCGTTGGGGTACTTTAGCAAGGGCATTACGTGGCGAATAGAGACCGACAAATGTAATGAAATCGATTATGATTAGCGGCCTATCTATTCAGCGGCATTCTCTGCTGATTAATGCCAACGTCAAGGATGTTTATGGAACTTAATCCTCGTCGGGTGGCGCTGTTGGTGGCGGCCAACACAGCGCTCGCGCCGTTTGCGATTGATGCTTACTTACCAGCCATGGGGATTCTGGCCGAAAGCATCAATGCGAGTATTCATCATACTGAACTCTCAATCAGTATGTTTTTATTTGGCTTTGCCATTGGTCAGCTATGCTTTGGGCCGCTGTCGGACAGAATGGGACGTAAGCCTGTTTTGCTCAGTGGTTTGGTGGTGTTTATGCTCGCCAGCCTAATGATTGCCACTGTTGATAGTTTGCCCTCTTTGTTGGTATGGCGGTTCATTCAAGCATTGGGTGGCGGCGCTTGCGTGGTGAATTCAGCGGCTATTGTGCGCGACTGCTTCAGTGGGCGTGAAGCCGCTAAAGTCATGTCGACGATGGCTATGATCATGATGCTTGCGCCGTTGGTGGCACCAGCCGTGGGTAGTGTCTTGCTGCACATGGCGGGATGGTGGCTGATATTTGTGTTTTTGGCCGCTTACGCAGGATTTTTGCTTTGGCTACTAGGGACTCGTTTACCTGAAACACGGGATATCAACTTGCCTGCGGCTTCACCTCGTCAAGTTGTACGTAACTATATCAGCGTGCTGCGACACAAAGAGGGGATGGGCTACATTTGTGCTGTTGCAGCGTCATTCGCTGGACTGTTTGCTTTTGTAACCGCCTCACCGTTTTTATATTTGGACTACTTCTCACTATCACCGAGCGTTTACCCCATGGTGTTTGGTGTCAATGTTTTGGTCATTGCGCTATCTAATCGCGTCAATATTCATTTGTTGCGTAAACGTTCACCACAACAAAATTTACGGCTAGGGCTAACAATTCAGTTAATTGCAGCACTGGGGCTGGCTATTGCGACAGCGCTTAATTGGGCGTCGTTATATGTGGTGGTGCCGTTAGTCATGTTGTTTACCGGCATGATTGGTTTGATCACACCTAATGCGATTTCTGCGTTATTGGATCATTTTGGTCATATCAGTGCCACAGCGACTGCGCTGCTAGGTGGCATCCAGTTTAGCTGTGGCGCAATTGCCGGGGTGCTAGTGGGCTTATTTCAGGTAGAGCACCTATGGCCGATGGTGCTTACTATGCTGGGAGCCGCATTGCTGGGTAATATCGGCGTCCGCAAACTGACAAAAAAGCCCGTTTACGGTGATACGTATTGAAGCTTTAAGCTGCTAAAGGGTATTAGTGAGAAAGTATGATGATTGATTCAGATGAATAGCCTGATGTCATGGATAGATATGCCACTTGGCGTGTGGTTTGCCTGTTCAGCCGTATTAATGCTGGGGGCTTTCGTGCAGCGTGCGACAGGGTTCGGTTTGGCAGTGGTCGGGGCGCCGCTATTGTTGATGCTAGAGCCACGTTTGGTGCCAGTGGTTCTCGTGTTGTTTGGGTTCACTGTTTCATTGCTGATGGTACGTCACTACTGGCAAGAAATACGTCTAGACGCGATAGGCATTGCCTTGATTGGTCGCTTGCCGGGAAATGCGCTGGGCATTTGGTTATTGTTAGCTGCCCCGTTGGTGGTGCTCGAAAAACTGATCGCCGCTATCGTGCTGTTTGCTGTGGTCGTAACGCTGTTTCGTTTTCATCCCCCGGTAAACCGTGTAACCCTGTTCCTGGCTGGTGTGCTATCAGGTGTTTTTGGCACGGTGGCTGCTATCGGTGGTCCTCCAATCGTCCTGTTAATGCATGGCTTTCCACCTGATCGCATGCGCGGCAATTTAGCTGCTTTCTTTATTCTGACCTCTCTACTAACGCTTGTGACACTAGCCCTTGCGGGCCAGGTGTCCGCTTGGCATTTTAAATTAGCGTTGACGTTTCTACCTGCAGTGCTAATCGGTAACGCCCTGGCAGATGTGATTGCTCATCGGTTGGATAGGCGGTTACTGCAAGGTGTCTCCCTCGGGCTATGTACGTTGGCAGCGTTGGGACTGTTAATTTAACCCCAGACACAAGTGGGACTGCGGGTAAAAAAAATTAGTGATGTGATGCCGTGTCACAAAGTTGTCATTGAAACGGTGCAGAGTACGTCCTGCGAAGGCCAAAACCTTACATCGACAGGAGTATTTCGCATGAACCGTATTCTTAAAACGACCGTGATAGCGGCTGCCGTAATGAGCGTTGCCGGTGTTGCCCAGGCACGTGACCAGATCCGCATCGTAGGTTCCAGTACCGTTTATCCGTTTGCCAGCTACGTTACTGAAGAGTTCGGTGCCACTACCGGCAACCCTACTCCTGTTATTGAATCAACAGGTTCAGGTGGCGGCTTGCGTCTGTTCTGTAATGGCCTTGGTGAAGGTACACCCGATATCACCAACGCTTCACGTCGTATGAAACCCTCCGAATTCGAGCGCTGTGAAGAGAACGGCGTTACCGATATTACCGAAGCTAAAATCGGTTCTGATGGTATCGTTCTTGGTCAGTCCGCTGATAACGACGAAGTCAACTTTACCTTGGAGCATATTTTCCTAGCGGTTGCCGCTCAGGTTCCGGTTGATGGTGAGCTGGTTGATAACCCTTACACCAACTGGAGTGAGATCGACGGTTCTCTACCGGATCGTGAGATTTCTATCTATGGACCGCCCACGACTTCTGGTACCCGCGATGCTTTTGAAGAGCTGGTGATGGAAGTGGCTTCAGAAGAGCTGGGAGCCTACGGTGACGAAGGTTACACCGAAATTCGCGCAGACGGCGTTTATATCGACGCGGGCGAAAACGATAACCTGATTGTTCAGCGTCTATCAGAAGATACTGGCGCCTTTGGTATCTTTGGCTACTCCTTCCTTGAAGAAAACACTGACACTATTAGTGCAGCAAGTATCAATGGAGTAGAGCCAGAAGTTGAAGCCATTAGTTCAGGTGAATATCCGGTTGCTCGTTCACTGTGGTTCTATCTCAAGAACCAGCACGCTGATGAAGTAGCACCAATGTATGACTATGCCAACATGTTTATGGAAGAGCTAATGATTGGCAGTGATGGCTACTTGATTGATATTGGCTTGATTCCGCTGCCCGAAGCTGAGCGTGAACAGGCTCGCCAGCGCGTTGCTGACCGTGCCCAGTTAACGCTTGAAGACCTGAAGTAAGGTTAGTACCGCTTGATACAAGAGGCCGGTAGCACAAGCTACCGGCCTTTTAGTTTGAGTTGGCTATATCTTGGTGTATGTCACATTGCTGTCATGTTTTTACGCCAAAGTAGTCGCCAACACGATTTCATTAGGTGATGCGAGAGAAATTCGATGCAAACTAACCAGCTACTTCTACTCTTTTGCACTGTGCTCTTGCTGTTTGGGCTAGTGGCCTACTTTATTGGCCGCGCAAAGGCTTCCCGTGTACGCGCGTCTGGGGCTGCAATGTATGCGCAGCCAGACCAGTATGCATGGTTTGCTGTTCTCTCAACTGCGGGGCCTGCGGTGTTAGTGGGCGCAGTCGGCTCTTTGCTGTTATTGCTGCTAGGAGCGGATATCCCCCCGCTGTATTTATTTGCCGCGAGTCTTGTTGTGGCCGCCGCGGGCTTGGCGGTAGGTGTTGCTCAAATAAAGCCTCAGTTCCACGCCCGCCAAGCCATTGAGCGCGTAATCCGGTGGATTTTAGCAGGCGCGGCACTGATCTCGATTTTTACAACTTTTGGAATACTTTTTTCAATTATTTCAGAGGCTTTGCGCTTTTTTAAAATGCATAGCTTCTGGGATTTTATCACCGGCACCACTTGGAACCCAGGCGCGAGTTTTTTAGCCTCGGCGGGTCGTGGTGACGGCAGTGGTGCCGAGTTTGGCTCAGTGCCGCTATTTGCGGGCACCTTCATGATCACTGCTATTGCGATGCTGGTAGCGGTGCCGGTAGGTTTGCTCTCTGCTATTTACATGTCGGAATACGCGCCAACAAAGGTTCGCACTGTTGCTAAGCCTGTACTTGAGGTGTTGGCAGGTATTCCAACAGTGGTATACGGCTTCTTTGCTGCCATTACCGTTGCCCCAATTATTGTAAACATTGCCGGGTTCTTTGGTTTAGACGCGTCTTATAACAATGCCGTCGCACCTGGTGTGGTAATGGGAATTATGATTATCCCGTTTATTTCATCGCTTTCCGACGATGTCATTAACTCTGTGCCAGACAGTATGCGCCAAGGCTCGCTTGCATTGGGCATGACTAAAGGCGAGACCATTCGTGATGTGGTTATACCTGCTGCTTTACCTGGAATTATTTCTGCGTCATTGCTTGGTATGTCGCGAGCGCTAGGCGAAACAATGATTGTGGTGATGGCTGCGGGAATGCGACCTAATCTAACGGCAAATCCCTTAGAAGATATGACGACGGTGACGGTGCGCATTGTGGCGGCGCTGACTGGCGACCAGGAGTTTGAAAGCGCAGAAACACTGTCAGCGTTTGCTCTGGGCTTGGTGCTGTTCGCGGTGACGCTGACGCTCAATCTCGTCTCAGTCTTAATGATTCGCCGCTTCCGTGAAAAATACCGCGTAAATAACCTGTAACGCCGAGGAACTGATTCGATGAGCGATACTTTTGACGAGATCAGCCAGCAGCTAAAGCGGCGTCACCGCAAGTCGGCACGCTTGAAGTGGGTATCCATGGGCGCGCTGGGGTTGGCAGGTCTGTTTTTGTTGCTGTTCTTTGCTGACATGTTGAGCAAAGGGTTGCCAGCTTTTCAGCAGGCGTACATCAATACGGAAATTCGTTATTCAGAGGAGGCTAGCCGCGATGGCCGCCAAGCTTTTGATAACGAATTGCTACCACTGATTAGTCGCACCGAGGTGAGGGTAGTTCCGCTGCAACTGCGAAACAACCCTGAACTAATTGGTACGTCAGAGCAACGTTGGTTGTTGGCTAACAGTGAAGTAGATCAATATCTAAAAGGGCATCGAAATCGCCTCAGCGACCAAGAAAAGGCCGAGATTGAGGAGCGTGTAGCTGCTGGTCAGGTTGATCTACGCTTCAATAAAACGTTCTTTGGTTCTGGTGATTCAAAAATTGCTGAGAATGCAGGCATTTTGTCGGCGGTTGTTGGCACAGTGATGACGATGATCGTTACTTTGCTGATCGCATTTCCCATCGGTGTCATGACCGCGATTTATTTAGAAGAATTTGCGCCAGATAACCGCTTTACCCAAGCAATTGAAATCAATATCAACAATCTGGCTGCTATCCCTTCGATTCTATTCGGTTTGCTGGGCTTAGCGATCTTTATTAACTTCTTCGGGGTGCCGCGCTCTTCGCCACTGGCAGGTGGTATGACCCTGGCACTGATGACGCTGCCGGTAATTATTATCTCTACCCGTACGGCGCTGCGAAGTGTGCCGGATTCTATTCGCCATGCGGCATTTGGAGTAGGCTGCTCGCGCTGGCAGGTCGTGCGTGATCACGTTCTTCCTTTGGCGATGCCGGGCATCATGACTGGTTCTATCATCGGTTTGGCACAGGCGATGGGTGAAACAGCGCCGCTGATTATTGTTGGAATGGTGGCATTTATCCCAGATGTAGGGGCTTCGTTTACTAATGCTGCAACGGTAATGCCCGCTCAAATATTTACTTGGTCAGGTGAGCCAGAGCAGGCGTTTGTAGAAAAAACCGCCGGCGGTATTTTAGTGCTGCTTACCATACTTATCTCACTCAACGCCTTTGCCGTTGTACTACGTAAGAAATTTGAGCGTCGCTGGTAGGCCAGCACGTCATAGAGGACACTACTATGAACAGCCATGTACCTGTCATGAACCAGCAGAATCTGCCCGATGTAGGGCAGCCCTATACGCGTAATGAAAAGGCTTGCCATGATTTAAGTATTCGCGTTCGTGACTTAAATCTGTGGTACGGCAAAACCCAGGCGCTAAAAGGGTTAAATATAGATCTGTTTCAGAAGAATGTAACCGCGTTGATTGGCCCTTCAGGGTGCGGTAAATCGACCTTTTTGCGCTGTCTTAACCGCATGAATGACCTGATTCCTAGCGTGCGCATCGAGGGGGCGGTCGAGATGGATGGGCAGGACGTCAATGCTGCTAAGATGGACGAAGTCGCGTTGCGCCGTCGTGTTGGCATGGTCTTTCAGAAGCCGAATCCTTTTCCTAAATCGATCTACGAAAATATTGCCTACGCACCGCGTATGCATGACTTAGTCAGTCGTAAGGCTGATCAAGACGAGCTTGTTGAGAAGGCGTTGCGTGATGCAGGCCTGTGGAATGAAGTGAAGGATAAACTGCAGGAGCCTGGCACCTCGTTATCCGGCGGCCAGCAACAGCGTTTGTGTATTGCTCGCGCGATTGCTGTACAGCCGGATGTGATTTTAATGGATGAACCGACTTCGGCGCTTGACCCGATCTCGACCGCAACCATCGAAGATTTGATGGATAAGCTGAAAGAGCAGTTCACCATTGTTACCGTGACGCATAATATGCAGCAGGCCGCACGGGTAGCTGATTACACGGCGTTTTTCCACCTGGGAGAAATCATTGAGTACAACGATACTAAAGTGATGTTCTCAACCCCAGCACAGAAAAAAACCGAAGACTATATCTCCGGTCGTTACGGTTAACCAAGACTGCCTGCAGGCTAGCCCCAAGCTAACCTGCAGGCATTTTTTTATTTTTCCATATATGTTTTTTCGTATATTGGCATTGCGAATTTTTGCACTATTCATTTATTTAGACGTTCATGGATACGTTTATCTAAATAGGAGGCCCCATGACATTACGTATCGGTATTAACGGCTTTGGTCGTATTGGTCGATTGGTACTGCGAAGCTTATGGGCTGAGGTTGAAGCTGGGGCAGTAGAGCTTGTGCGTATTAACGACCCTGGCGGCGATTCGGCAACGTTTGCTCATCTGCTTGAGTTTGATTCGGTGCATGGCCGCTGGTCTCCAGGTGAGGGGATTGTCGCTTACGACGATGCGATCGTTTTAGATGGTAAAACGGTTGCGTTTAGTGCCAATAAAGCGATTGCCGACAGTGACTGGTCTGCCTGTGACGTGGTCATCGAGTGTTCGGGAAAAATGAAAGAGACCGCCAAGCTCCAAGCGTACCTTGATCAAGGCGTTACGCGCGTAGTGGTGAGTGCACCGATTAAACAAGAGGGCGTGCTGAACGTGGTGGTAGGTGTCAACGATCATCTTTATGATCCCTCTCGGCACCGGATCGTAACGGCCGCTAGCTGTACCACCAACTGCTTAGCCCCGGTCGTTAAAGTGATCCAGGAAACCTTTGGTATTCGCCATGGTTCGATGACGACGGTACATGACATTACCAACACTCAGACGATTCTAGATGCGCCGCACAAAGACCTACGTCGCGCTCGCGCCTGTGGTATGAGTTTGATTCCAACGACAACGGGCTCTGCAAAAGCAATCACAGCCATCTTTCCCGAACTGGAAGGTAAGCTGAATGGTCATGCCATTCGTGTGCCGCTGGCCAATGCATCGCTCACCGACATGGTGTTTGAGCTTGAGCGTGAGGTCACGGTGGAAGAGGTCAATCAAGCGCTGAAAATGGCCGCGGAGGGAGAACTCGCCGGTATTTTGGGTTATGAAGAGCGCCCGCTGGTATCGATTGATTACCGCACTGACCCGCGTAGCTCCGTTATCGATGCGCTTTCTACCATGGTGGTCAACGGTACTCAGCTTAAGCTATACGCCTGGTATGACAATGAGTGGGGCTACGCCAACCGCACGGCCGAGTTGGCGCTAATGGTAGCTGGTGAGGGGACAGTTAAGGAGCAGATCGTTAGTGAGCAGATGGGCCGTGGCTGATTCGCTAAAGATGTTCGCACGCGTAAGGGCGTTACCTTTCGAGGTGCGCCAATACATGCTGATCACTGGCAACTACTGGGCGTTTACCATTACCGACGGCGCGCTGCGCATGCTGGTGGTGATGTATTTCCACCAGCTAGGCTACTCGCCGCTGCAAATCGCCATGCTGTTTCTGTTTTATGAAGCGTTTGGCGTAGTGACCAACTTGATCGGCGGCTGGCTAGGTGCGCGGCTAGGCTTGAACCGCACGATGAATGTGGGATTGGGGCTGCAAATTGTTGCGCTTGTCATGCTGATGGTGCCTGCAGGGATGCTCACGGTTGTCTGGGTGATGGCGGCGCAGGCGCTGTCTGGCATTGCTAAAGACTTAAATAAAATGAGTGCTAAAAGTGCGGTCAAAGTACTGGTGCCTAAAGACAGTGCCAATGCCAATAGCGCGCTCTACCGTTGGGTGGCGATGCTGACCGGCTCTAAAAATGCATTGAAAGGTCTAGGCTTTTTTATCGGCGGGTTGTTACTGACGCTGATTGATTTCCGTGGTGCGGTGATTGCCATGGCGGTAATGCTTAGCGCGGTATTAACGGTCTCTTTATGGCGCTTAAAGTCAGACTTAGGCCGCCAAAAGGTAAAGCCCAAGTTTTCGGAAATCTTCTCTAAGTCCCGCGCGATTAACGTGCTTTCAGCGGCGCGCTTTTGCCTGTTTGCATCCAGGGATGTCTGGTTCGTAGTGGCACTGCCGGTATTTCTATACGATCAGCATGGCTGGAGTCACTGGACGGTGGGGGGATTACTGGCTGCATGGATTATTGGCTACGGTGGGGTACAAACCCAAGCTCCTAAGCTTACCCGATTGATTAAGGGGGATGCCCGTGCGCTAACCGCAGGGTGGGCAGCCGCTTTAGCGGTACTAGCGATTGTGTTGGCGTTGTTACCACTGGCGCAGGTGGGTTGGCTAGTGGTTGGGCTTTTAGCATTTGGTGTGCTATTTGCGATTAACTCTAGCTGGCATAGTTACCTGATCGTTCATTACGCTCGTGCCGATGGCGTCTCGATGGATGTCGGTTTTTACTATATGGCCAACGCCATGGGCCGTTTGGTAGGAACGCTGCTGTCAGGCTGGTTGTATATGGCTTACGGGCTGAGCGCCTGTCTTTGGGTATCGGCGGCCTTAGTGGCAGCCAGCTCAGTGATGGCACTGGCGTTGCCTAGACAAGCTGCTTAAAACCCGTTTCTAGCCTGCTGATAACGCAGCGCCATCCACATAAAGGTGGCGCAATTTCCACCAGCCTTCCACGCCAATGCGTAGTCCTTGGTTAGCAAGGCCGGGATCAATATAGATCGAAACACTCTCTTGAATATGGTGCTGATAGTGCTGGGTATCTTCTGGATGGTGCGCTTCGGCTACCGCTAGATTGGCGAGGCCTCCACAGCAGCCGTGCCGTGGGGAGAGACGGACGGTCACAACGCCGCCTTGTTGTTTGATGAAGTCGACGGCGTTGCTGTCGATATCAATGACATGGCTCATTGCTCACCCCGCACTATTGTCCTGGTATGCGGTTCCTATATTAGCTCGCTGGATAGTAGATAGTTTCGCCATTCTCTTTGGTAAAGTGTGCAACGGGTTGCTCAAGCAGCTCCAATACTCGTTCGGGTGGGCGACACAGGCGCGCGCCTTTTTGGCTAATGACGATAGGACGATTGATCAGAACCGGGTGCGCTAGCATGGCGTCAATCAGCTGATCATCGTCTAGCGAAGAATCATTCAATTTTAGCTCATCAAAAAGCGCGCCCTTTTGGCGCAGCAGTTCTCGTGGTGACATCTTCATTATCGCCAGTAGCGCTACTAGCTGCTCTCGATTGGGCGGAGTTTCCAAGTAGTGGATTATCTCGGGGGCTTCGCCCGACGCCTTGATCATTGCCAGTGCATTGCGCGAATTACTGCAGTTAGGGTTGTGGTAGATGGTGACCATTCAGGGGGAGCCTCTCAAGTTATGCTAATGAATAGGTGAAGGAAAATGCTGGCGCGTGTTGTTGGCAATGCGTACCAGTGCGAGCATAAGCGGTACTTCAACTAAAACACCCACTACTGTGGCTAACGCGGCGCCTGATTGTAAACCAAACAGTGCAATGGCTGCTGCGACCGCCAGTTCAAAAAAGTTGCTGGCACCGATCATAGCGCCTGGGGCAGCGATGTTGTGCGGCACACGCCATGCTTTAGCCCAACCGTAGGCAATAAAAAAGATCAAGAACGTTTGAATAATCAGTGGAATAGCGATCAATACGATATGCAGCGGATTGTTTAGAATAACATCGCCTTGGAAGGCGAATAGAAGCACGAGAGTGATGATTAACCCGATGGGGGTGATGGGGCCAACGCGCTTCATAAACACGTTGTCGTACCACTCGGTGCCGCGCTTGGCGATCAGTGTTTTACGGGTGAAATAACCAGCCGCAAGTGGAATCACGATGTACAGCACCACCGATAAAATAACCGTGTCCCAGGGCACTTGAATGTTTGAGATTCCTAGTAACAGCACCACCAGCGGCGCAAAGGCAAACAGCATAATCAAATCATTCAAAGCGACTTGAACCAGCGTGTAAGCCGCGTCGCCTCGGGTCAGGTAGCTCCATACAAATACCATCGCGGTGCAGGGTGCTGCCCCCAGTAGTATGGCACCTGCTAGATATTGGCTGGCCAGTTCTTCTGCAATAAATGGCTGAAAAACCACCATGAAAAACAGCCAGGCCAAGGCGAACATGGTGAAGGGTTTAATCAGCCAGTTGACCGTGGTGGTAATGGTCAGGCCCTTTGGCTGGCGGCGCACTCCGGCAATAGCACTGAAATCAATCTGCGCCATCATGGGGAAAATCATCGCCCAAATTAATACGGCAATCGGAATGGAGACCTGGGCATACTCGAAGCGTGATAACACCTCTGGCACGGCAGGGGCGAACTGCCCAATTGTAATTCCAGCGACAATGGCAATTGCTACCCATACGGAAAGGTAGCGTTCAAACAGCCCCATATCGGCACTGCTGGGTGATGAGTTACGCTGGTTTGTCATAAAACCACTCCCTGATCAAATAGCACGTTGGCTGACGCGTTTGGAGACTTCTTCAGCACTCTCTTTGCGCTCAGAATAACGGTCGGTCAGTAAATCGCTGCGCTCACGAACCAGCAGTGTGAACTTCACCAATTCTTCCATAACATCAACAATGCGGTCATAAAATGGAGAGGGCTTCATACGGCCGCTGTCATCAAACTCCATAAAAGCCTTAGGTACCGATGATTGGTTGGGAATCGTCACCATGCGCATCCAGCGCCCTAATATACGTAGCTGATTTACCGTGTTAAACGACTGTGAGCCACCGCACACCTGCATTACTGCAAGCGTTTTGCCTTGAGTGGGGCGAACGCCGCCTAAGGCAAGAGGAATCCAGTCAATTTGTGCTTTCATAACGCCAGTCATTGCACCGTGGCGTTCAGGTGAGCACCACACCATGCCATCGGCCCACTGTGCCAGCGTGCGCAGCTCATCCACTTTAGGATGACTTGAATCTTCTGCATCCGGCAGGGGCAAGCCGCTAGGATCAAAAATCGTTGTATTTGCCCCCATTGCATTGAGTAGCCGAGCGGCTTCTTCAACGGCTAAGCGGCTGAATGAACGCTCGCGTAATGAACCGTAAAGCAGCAGGATTTTGGGGGCAGGCTGGTCACTAGCGGAAAGCCTCAATGTTGCATGATTGGGAGCTTCAAATAGGCTGCTGTCTACGTTGGGTAAATCATCAAGCAATGCCATTGGTAATGCTCCTTTGATGTCGAGGTAGTGGGTGTTGATAGCTATGATATATGTTTTTTCGTATGTCTGTGCCCGTAACTAGCAGGCTGCAACAAAGACGTCATCATGAAGGCGTAAATTGCTGTAATTACACCCATCAAGAGGTCACTTACTTATGCCAAAGCGCCGCGTGCTATTCCTCTGTAATGCCAATTCTGCACGGTCGTTAATGGGAGAAGCGCTACTTCGCCAGATGGCCAGTGATCGTTTTGAGGCTTTTAGCGCCGGCGCCGAGCCAGATGAACCCCATGCGCTAACGTTAGAGGCACTGCATAACCAAGGGCTTTCAGCGGAAGGGTTACGGAGTAAATCGCTGGATGAGTTTGAGGACGACTACTTCGACTTTGTCATTGTACTTTGCGACAAGGCACAACAAGTTTGCAGAGACTGGCAAGGGCGCGCCAGGGAAGTGCTTTTCTGGGATATTCGTGATCCGAGGCTAATTAGTAAATTAGATGCATACGAGCAATCGCTGCTTGAGATTCGCCGACGTCTGCAGCTATGGCTGTCTCTGCATGCTGATAATCAGCTACCTGGTTGAAATAATTTATGCGTATGGTGAATAGTTTAAGCGTTAAAGCGAGCTGGACGCTGGTGTTAGTGATCTTTACTTGTTTGATATTGGCGATTGGTGGGTTGGGGTTATTTGCCAATCACTTTGGCCGTGAGGCGTTTACGTCGCTGCAGCAGCGAGATATGCATCAAGTACGTGAACTTAACGGAGCCTATACTCAGCTGCTGCGTGCTCGTATACAAATGAACCGAGCTGCTGAGCTAATCCGTACTCCCTCTTTTGAGCGTCCAGAACCTTTGTTAGAAGAGGCGGGGAGCTTGTTGAGTACGGCGTCAGCCCGCTTTAAAGCTTTCCACTCAAGTTTTGCTGAGGATGAGCAGCTTGAGCTTGTGGATCAGTTGGCGAGTGATTTCCACTCATTGGTTAATAATAATTTAAGTTTGCAAATGATGATGCTGGAAGAGCGTGATGTTCGAGGCTTCCTATCTGGCGAATCTCGCGTGGATGAGAGTAGTCGGCAGTTTGTGACTGCTGCGGAAGCCTTCTATGGTTATTCGGTCGCCCGTGGTGCAGGGCTGCTTGATCGCTTTCACAAAGTGTCGTCGCTGCTGTTTTGGGGAGTGCTTGGCGTTATTGTTGTGGCAATGTTGGTCATCGCGCTAGTGGTATGGGGCGTGCGTAACAATGTTTTGCAGCCTCTGGGGGCAATAACGCAGCACTTTAAGCGCATCGCCAAGGGCGATCTATCAACGCCAGTCGAAGCCCACTCCGACAATGAAATTGGTTTGTTGTTTAGCGAGTTGGCAAACATGCAGCATTCGCTGATGTCGACGGTGAACCACCTTAACAATAGTAGCCAACAGGTTTATACCGATAGCCAAGAGATGGCTGCTCAAAGCCAGCAGTTGGCGGGGCAGACTGACTCGCAAGTAGCCGCGCTCGTGCAAATGGCAGCAAGCCTCAAGCAGTTAACCGCAACCGTAAACCAGAATGCACAAAGTGCGGCGCATGTGAGTCAAGCGACGACGGGTGTCGCTCATAAAGCGCAGCAAGGTGATCAGGTCATTGCCCAGTTCATAGCGACTATGCAGGCTATTAACAAGCACTCCGAAGAAATACAAAGCATCATTACCCTGATTGAAAGTATTGCCTTCCAAACGAATATTCTGGCTTTGAATGCTTCTGTCGAGGCCGCGCGTGCGGGTGAGCACGGGCGTGGCTTTGCGGTGGTGGCCAGCGAAGTACGAGCGTTAGCAACGCGCAGTGCTGATGCGGCACATGAAATTCGGTCGCGTATTGAAGCATCTCGCCAGAGTGTTGAGCAGGGGAGTGAGTTATCCCAGCAAGCGGGTGAGCACACGCGCGATATTATGCAGTCGGCCACTCAGGTAGAGCAGTTGATGGCCAAAATAGCTTGCGCGTCGGAAGAGCAGCGTCATGGCATTGAGGAAGTGAATAGGGCGGTCACGCAAATGGATCTGACAACCCAGGATGCGCTGAAGCTGGTCAATCACGCAGCCAAAAGTGCAGAAGGACTAACTCAAGAGGCTCTGAAAATGCGTGAGTATGCTGGTCAATTTCGCATGCCTGAGGGGCCGCTTAGCAACAATTCTGAAGATGTCAGTGATGCTACAGAGGAACTCCAGTCATTGGACTGGCAGGCATTCGCCGCTTCAGAAAAGTATAGTGATAGTGAGGATAGGCGCGCCTTGGCATGATCGGCATGGCAAGGCGCAGGTGGGTTGATTATATTAGTCGATTAGCTCAACGGCCACTGCGGTGGCTTCGCCACCACCAATGCAAAGGCTGGCAATGCCACGTTTTCCACCTTGGGTGCGCAGGGCGTGAATAAGCGTCGCAATGATGCGTGAACCTGTTGAGCCAATTGGGTGCCCTTGGGCACACGCGCCGCCAAACACGTTGACTTTCTCGTGTGGCAGTCCCAAGTCATCCATCGCCATGAGCGTTACGACAGCGAACGCTTCGTTAATCTCAAACAGATCAACGTCGTTAACGCCCCAGCCAAGCTTTTTCATCAGCTTTTCAATGGCACCGACTGGCGCAATGGTGAATTCGCTTGGATGGCGGGAGTGGGTGGTATGGCCAAGCATTTTAGCTAGTGGCTTCACGCCATGGCGCTTAGCGGCTTCATGGCTGGCCAAAATAAGTGCAGATGCGCCGTCGGAAATTGAACTAGCGTTGGCAGCTGTAATGGTACCGTCTTTGGCAAACGCCGGACGCAACTGGCGAATTTTATCTAGCTTGGCTTGAAAGGGCTGTTCATCATGCTCGACCAACGTTTCACCTTGGCGAGAGGTGACTGTTACCGGTGCCATTTCTGCCGTTAAATGCCCCTTATTGGTGGCGTCCATAGCGCGCTCTAGAGAGGCAATGGCAAAGTCATCTAGGCGCTCGCGGGTGTAGCCACGCTCTGAGGCAACATCCTGAGCGAAAACCCCCATTAATTTACCGGTTTCGGCATCTTCCAAGCCGTCAAGGAACATATGATCTTTTAGTTCGCCATGACCTAGACGGTAACCACCACGCGCTTTAGTGAGTACGTGTGGGGCATTAGACATTGACTCCATACCACCTGCGAGCAGTACTTCCCCTGTCCCGGCTTTGATCAAATCGTGGGCTAGCATGGTGGCTTTCATGCCAGATCCACACAGTTTATTGATCGTAGTCGCACCATTGGCATCAGGAATGCCGGCCTGACGCATAGCTTGACGGGCTGGCCCTTGTTTTACACCTGCGGGTAGTACACAGCCCATGATGCCTTCTTCAATAACGGATGCTTCGATACCCGCTCGCTCTATGGCAGCGCGGATTGCAACGGCCGCAAGTTCAGGGGCCGCCATGCTGGAAAGACTGCCCATCATGCCGCCCATTGGCGTGCGGGTGGCAGATAAAAATACAACCTCGGTGGCATTACTCATTTGTGCGTCTCCTGTCGGATTTCTTGTGATTATCTTGCTGTAAGCTTAGTGATGCGTTGACCCGTTGGCGGGGCTGTGGTCTTCTCCTAAGTAACCAAGCAAGCGCTAGTGTAAATGACATGAATGTAATGAATGCTTCCCCTCGCCGCAAGGAATTGACGCGTTTAGCGGCTCAGCTATTCGTCCAAGAAGGCTTTGATCGCACCACGGTGCGTATGCTGGCGCAAGAAATGGGTATCAAGTCTGGCAGCTTGTTCCATCACTTCAAAGATAAGCAGGAAATCTTAGCTGCGGTAATAGAGGAGGGTACCCAGAATGCTCTTAGTATTGCTAAAGCAGCGCTTCAAGAGTGCGACAATGATCCTGAGGCGCGTCTGCATGCTATGGCCCGAGCGCACTTAGAGACACTGTTCGCTGACCGAAATGCCCATGTGGTGGCGTTATTTGAATGGCGACGATTAGATCCAGATGCGAGTGCCCATTTAAGCCACCTGCGGGATGCCTACGAAGCGCTGTGGGTAGAGGTTATCGACGATGCGCTGGCCGCTGAACTTATTCACGGTGATCGCTTTTTGGTGTCGCGGTTTATATTGGGTGCACTCAATTGGACGGTGCGCTGGTATGACCCGAGTGGACCGCGTACTCCAGATGACTTAGCCGATGAACTGGTTGCGATGATCATGGCCCGTTAATCCCCCTTCTCGACCAACGTCTAATCTGTTTACGACGCTGATTGCTTGCGCTCCCGCGTAAATGCTTTTAGCGTTAGTTCAATTGCAAGGTTTCCGTTAACGTAAACGGACAAAAATAAAGTGTAAGATCGAAACCTGGCCTGTCTGTTTGCGTACAACTGCTCACGACTAACAACATAAGAGAGCCATTATGACAGCAACATCAGCGTCACTACCCGCATATTCGACCTTCCTGGAAGGCTTTACGGTTGACACCATGATTGCCAGGCTGGACGACCATCAGGATGGTTGCCTTAATGCCTTTGAGGCATGCTGTGGTCGTCATGTGCGCCAGGGGCGAGGCGATGTGCTGGCGCTCGTGCAGGAAGACATCAATGGACAAACCCATACGCTGACGTATGCAGAACTAGACGAGCAGAGCGGTAAACTTGCTGGTTGGTTTAAGGCCCAGGGGCTTGGTGAAGGGGACCGTATTGCCTGCATGCTGCCGCGCTCAGCGGCGCTGTTAGTGGCGGTTCTTGCCACCTGGCGAATTGGTGCGGTCTATCAGCCGTTATTTACCGCGTTCGGCCCTGATGCGGTGGATTATCGCCTAGGGCGCGCTGACACCAAGCTGGTGATTACCGATCATGCTAATCGCTTCAAGTTTGATGGGCTAAGCCAATGTCCACCTGTTTTGGCCGTCGGTGGGGCCACCAGCGAACACCCTAAAGATCATGATTGGCAGGCTGCGTTGACGCATACGTCAATGAGCGAAAAGCCACCTCGTCTTGCCCCTGAAAAACCTTTTCTTCAGATGTTTACGTCGGGCACGGTAGGCAAGCCAAAGGGAGTGGCTGTGCCGCTTTCCGGTATGACCGCGTTTGCTCTCTATATGGAACTGGCAGTCGATCTTCGCGACGATGATCGCTTTTGGAATATGGCTGACCCGGGGTGGGCGTATGGGCTTTATTACGCGATTACTGGGCCGCTGCTGCTCGGTGTTACCACGCACTTCTGCGAGGCAGGTTTCAGTGCAGAAGGTGCCTTGGCGTTCATGAAGCGCCATCATATTACTAACTTCGCCGCGGCGCCCACGGCGTATCGCTTAATGAAAGCGTCAGGACTGTTTGATGATGCCCATCAAACGCTAGAGCTTCGCGCGGCAAGCTCTGCAGGTGAGCCTCTAAACACAGAAGTAGTGACCTGGGTGGAGAAGTCGTTAGGTTGTCCGGTGATGGATCACTATGGGCAAACAGAAACCGGCATGACCTGTAATAACCATCACTCCCTTGATCATCCTAAACATGTGGGAGCGATGGGCGTGCCAATGCCGGGCTACCGGTTGGTCATTTTGGATGCCGAATATAACGAACTGCCGCCTGGTGAGCCGGGGGTGCTTGCGGTAGATATCAAAAACTCACCCGCCCACTTCTTCCAAGGGTATACCTGGCAAGAAAAAGACCCCTTTGTGAACGGTTACTACCTAACTGGCGATGTCGTTATCCGCAATGAAGACGGCTCGTTTCAGTTTGCCGGACGCGATGACGATATTATTACCACCGCAGGCTACCGGGTTGGCCCTACGGATGTTGAAAACAGTGTTATGACCCACCCAGCGGTTGCCGAATCGGCAGCGGTTGGCCAGCCAGACGAGATTCGTGGTGAGGTCATTAAGTCTTATATCGTACTGCGTGATGGTTATCAGGCGAGTGAGGCGCTTGCCGATGAAATCCGCCAGCAGGTGCGTGAGCGTCTGTCTACCCATGCGTTTCCCAGGGTTATCGAATTCGTCGATGAACTGCCAAAAACGCCTAGCGGCAAGATTCAGCGCTTTAAACTTCGTGCCCAAGCGACTGAGCAAGCACGCAACGACAAATAATCAAAGGAAAGTTGAAATGCAGGTGAAGGATTGTGCGTTTTTAATTACTGGTGCAGCTTCAGGACTAGGTGCGGCTACAGCAGAGCGTCTAATAGCAGCCGGTGGAAGCGTTGTGTTGTGTGACATGAATAATAGCGTGTTGGAGCATGCTAAACGCTTAGGTGATCGTGCAGTGGCCTGCATAGCTGATATCACCTCTGCCGAGCAAATGCAGCAGGCGATTGACCAAGCGATTGCACTGGGAGGCGAAAGCGGCCTTTCCGGTGTTATTCACTGTGCTGGGGTCGTCAGCGTGGCCAAACTGGTTGATCGTAATGGCAATCCCGCTGACCTGGAAGGCTATGCAAAAACGATCAACATTAATTTAGTGGGTACGTTTAATGTGATGCGTTTGGCGGCAGCCGCCATGGCCAAAAATACTCCCAATGAGAGCGGTGAGCGGGGCGTAATTATTAATACGGCTTCTATCGCGGCATTCGATGGGCAGGTGGGGCAGTGTGCTTATAGTGCTTCAAAAGCTGGTGTGGTTGGCATGAGTTTGCCTGCTGCTAGAGAGCTATCACGCCATGCGATTCGCGTTATGGCAATTGCGCCTGGTGTTTTTGAAACGCCCATGATGAGTGAGATTCCTGATGAAGCTGCTCAGGCTTTAGCTGCTGCGGTGCCTTTCCCCAAACGGTTGGGCAAGCCAGATGAGTTTGCTCAGTTGGCCGAGCAAATTATCACTAACCCAATGTTGAATGGTGAAGTGATTCGACTGGATGGCGGCATTCGCATGCAGTAAATAGGCTGGGAAATTAGTAGCGTCTAATAGCCTGCCAGCACTTTTGCTGGCAGGCTTTTTTGTTTATAGATCAATTTTTTATCGGTTAGTCGACCAAAGTTGTAGCGGTTTCGGGTGTTATATTCAAACGACCGCTTGACTATGATGCGACTGCGCGCTAGTTTTCAAACATGTGTTTGAAAGTGTCTTTTTTGAAATTCCAGCAGCACTAAACATGTAAGCCACTTTCAGCCCCCAGCTCAGGAGAAGTGATATGCCCAGCTATCAAGCCCCCTTACGTGATATGCGTTTCGTTATGGACGAAATGTTTGACTATCCCAGCCACTATGCAGCGCTGCCCTGTGGTGATGACGCGTCTCCAGACGTCGTGAATGCGATTCTTGAGGAGGGCGCACGCTTTGCTCGCGATGTGCTACTTCCGCTCAATCAAAGTGGTGATGAAGAGGGGTGCTTGTTAGAAGGTGGTGAAGTTAAAGCGCCGCAAGGTTTTAAAGAAGCGTATCAGCAATATGTTGAAGGTGGCTGGCCAAGCCTAGCAGCAGATCCTGAACAGGGCGGCCAAGGTCTTCCGCCCTCATTGGCGATGATGCTGTCTGAAATGATCTGCGCAACTAACTTAGCGTGGGGCATGTATCCAGGGCTTTCCCATGGTGCGGCCGATGCACTTCGGCATCATGGCACTGATGAACAAAAGGAAATCTACCTTACCAAGCTGGTTGAGGGTGTTTGGACAGGCACTATGTGTCTCACCGAGCCGCACTGTGGCACTGACCTCGGATTAATTAAGACGCGTGCGGTGCCTAATGAAAGTGGTGCCTATGCCATTACGGGTACTAAGATTTTTATTTCTGCTGGCGATCATAATCTTGCAGAAAACATTGTGCACCTCGTCTTAGCCAAGCTGCCTGGCGCTCCTGAGGGCTCGAAGGGTATTTCTCTATTTGTTGTACCTAAGTTTATGCCAGATGCCCAAGGTAATCCCGGCGATCGTAATGGCGTTTCCTGTGGTTCGCTTGAGCACAAAATGGGGATTCATGGTAATGCGACTTGTGTGATGAACTTTGATGGCGCGACTGGCTATTTAGTTGGAACGCCTAACAAAGGCTTAGCGTGCATGTTCACTATGATGAATGCTGCACGTCTAGGTGTGGGCATTCAAGGTTTAGGCTTAATTGAAGCCAGTTTCCAAAACTCGCTCAGCTACGCTCGTGACCGGTTACAAATGCGTGCTCTTTCTGGTGCTCAAGCTCCTGAGAAAGTAGCAGACCCGATTATTGTTCATCCGGACGTGCGCCGTATGCTGCTAACCCAAAAGGCGTTCGCCGAGGGTGGTCGCATGCTCGTGCTATACACCGCTCAAATGCTAGATATCGTTGAGCACGGTAAGCCTGGCGAAGAGAGAGAGCAGGCGGAAACTCTGCTTGGTCTATTAACGCCTATCGTGAAAGCGTTTCTCACTGAAGTTGGTTTTGAGTGCACCAATGAAGGCGTGCAGATTTTTGGTGGCCACGGCTTTATTAAAGAGTGGGGGATGGAGCAGCTAGTGCGTGATGCGCGTATTACCCGTCTCTATGAAGGTACTACCGGCATTCAAGCGTTAGACCTGCTTGGCCGAAAGGTGTTGATGAGCCAGGGAGAATCGCTAAAAGTATTCACCAAAGAGATCCATAAGTTCTGTAAGGCAGAAGCTGATAACCCTGCTCTAAAAGAGTTTGTTGAGCCGTTAGCTAAGCTGAACGCTGAGTGGGGCGAGCTAACCATGGGCGTGGGTATGAAAGCCATGCAAAACCGTGAAGAAGTGGGGGCGGCCAGCGTCGATTACCTCATGTACTCCGGCTATGTCACCTTGGCGTACCTTTTTGCCCGCGCAGCTAAGCAGTCGTTGGCGGCATCAGAAGGCGATGATCAGGCGTTTTATGCAGCCAAGTTGAATACTGCTCGTTTCTATTATCAGCGCCTGCTGCCGCGTACCAAAGCACATGCTCTGATGATTCAGGCAGGGGCGGGTAGTCTTATGGCGATGTCGAGCGAAGATTTTGGCCTGGGCTTTGAGATTTAAGCTTTTGATAGCTAGCTCAACAGAGAGCGTTATGCTGCAAAAGCACATTCATCTGTAGGTTTAACTGAGCACTCTCTGGTCAGGGGACTGATCGGTGGTTTGCGGCAGGTTTGTTCTTAGAACAACACCTGCCGCTTTTTTATTTCAATTTATTTTCCAATAGCCCTTGCCAAGACGGCAGCGAATCCGTAAAGTACGCATCCGCTGCCGGGGACGCACAGCGTTACCAGCGGTGATTGAAGGTGAAAACCTTCGGTTTGTCAGAGGGTTAGAAGAGCTCGGTAGCAACATGCTTCGATGTCTTCTAACGCTTTTTGAAACGAGTCACGCCAGAAAGCATCGTTATCTCGCTTTCTTCGCTCACTCGCTTCACTCACTTAAAACAGTGATTGACAAACGCTAGGAAATGCGTAGAATACGCCTTCCTCGCTGAGGCAAGCCAGTTCATCGGTTAGCCAGTTACTTCTTCGGAAGTTCAGCAGCGAAAACAGCTCTTTAACAATTTGATCAGGTAATTCATGTGGGC